>FLNY01001734.1_pt1 | contig 50107 bp, 48 predicted proteins | sample 1140381 | NCBI WGS metagenome assembly FLNY01 (sample SAMEA3878172, study PRJEB12797) | bioreactor metagenome | biome: Moose rumen | place: Sweden | collected 2011-10
AGGTGCCATGCCGAGCTTAGGAGGTACCGCTTTAGCGGTAGGTTGCCTAAGCGAAAGTATGGAAGGTGCCCTCCGGGAGCATGAAAAACTACAATGGCGTAACAAATTAGCGGACTTATCGTTCGTATTCACCGCGTATATCGATGGTAGGCGGCTCCATAGGGTAAGCACCATCGAAACAACCGTGACAAATCTCAAGATTTTCTACCATTTGTGGAAGACGATTTAAATCCAGGTAGGCAAGTGAATCTGCTCCGATAATATCGCGAATTTCCTCTACGGAATGATTGTAAGCAATAAGCTGCTCGCGACATGGCACGTCTGTGCCAAAATAACATGGCCACAAGAATGGTGGCGATGATATACGTACATGTACCTCAGTGGCTCCGGCGTCACGCAGCATTTTTACAATTCTATCCGAGGTGGTACCTCGAACAATAGAATCATCAATCATGATAATACGCTTGCCTTTTACCACCTCACGAAGTGCATTAAGCTTTACCTGCACCGATGATTGGCGGCTGGCCTGCTTTGGCTTAATGAAGGTACGTCCCACATAACTGTTCTTAACGAAGGCGGTACCATATGGAATGCCGGATTCCAGTGAATATCCTTGGGCAGCTGCATTACCAGATTCGGGAACACCTACTACTAAATCTGCATCTACAGGAGAATCCTGGGCTAAGAAACGCCCCGCTCTGATGCGGGATTCATATACAGACTGACCGTCGATAGTGCTGTCGGGTCTGGCGAAATAAATATATTCAAAAATACATCTGCCATGCTTACTCTTATCTACACATCTGCTCTTATCAGATTTGATTCCAAAATCCGGAGATATTGTGATAATCTCTCCAGGCTCAACATCTCTGATATATGTAGCTCCAACTGTATCAAGAGCACAAGTTTCAGAAGCAATAACATAGGCATTATCCCGCTTACCTATACAAAGAGGTCTAAATCCCTGAGGATCGCGGGCAGCTATCAGTTTTCTGGGAGACATAACTACGAGGGAATAAGCTCCTTTTATTCTGTCGCAGGCTCTGGCAACCGCTTCCTCTACAGTAGCGCTGTTTAGTCTTTCCCTTGCAATAAGATATGCTATAGTTTCAGAATCAATTGTGGTCTGAAAAATAGCTCCTGTCATAGAAAGCTCATCTCTAAGTTCCTCGGCATTGATTAGATTGCCGTTGTGCGCCATTCCAAGGATTCCCTTAATGTATGAAAGCACTAAAGGCTGAGCATTTTCTCTGGTAGAAGAACCTGCTGTGGAGTACCTTGTATGTCCCACACCGATATCTCCATGCATCCCTTCTAATATCTCCTGATTAAAAACCTCATTAACAAGTCCCATTCCCTTTTCAAGGGAGTAATTGCGCTTAGGACCATTGGTATCTGATACTGCGATACCACAGCTCTCCTGCCCCCTATGCTGAAGGGCAAAAAGGCCATAATAAATCGAGGAGGCAACGTCCCCACCGTCAAAATCATACATGGCAAAAACGCCGCACTCCTCGTGCAAATCGTCCCATGGCATATCCTTATAATTTCCTGTCATTAGAATCTCCTAATTAAACAAATATTGGTGCTAAACATCTCTATATGGCAAGTTCTTTGCCAGTAAGTAAACGATATGCCTCCAAATACTTGTCGATGGTCTTGTCGATGACATCCTGTGGAAGAAGATAGTCCGAATCAGGATTAGCCTTAAGCCAATCACGAACAAACTGCTTGTCAAACGAAGGCTGACCATGTCCGGCTTCATAACCCTCCAGTGGCCAGAAACGCGAACTGTCAGGGGTGAGCATCTCGTCTGCTAAAACAATATTGCCATCCTCATCCAAACCAAACTCAAACTTTGTATCTGCAATGATAATACCCTTAGTAAGTGCATAGTCAGCGCATTTTTTGTAAAGAGCTATAGTATTGTCACGGAGAGCTTTTGCGTACTCCTCACCGTGACCCGGAAATTCTTTTTCAAGAACTTCTATGGAACGTTCGAAAGAGATATTTTCATCATGATCACCAATTTCTGCCTTTGTCGAAGGAGTGTAAATAGGCTCAGGCAATTTGTCGGATTCTTTTAATCCTGCAGGAAGTGTAATGCCGCAAACAGTACCATTTTCCTGATAGCTTGCCCAGCCGGATCCTGTGATGTAACCACGAACGATGCACTCAATAGGAAGCATGGTAAGCTTCTTGCACATCATAGACTTGCCTTTGTAATCTTCATTTCTGAAAAACTCAGGCATATCATTTACATCCGTTGAAAGCATGTGATTTGGAACAATGTCACTGGTCAGGTCGAACCAGAACTTTGACATCTGTGTAAGAACTGCACCCTTATTCACAATCTTGTTTTTCAAGATAACATCGAATGCAGATATACGATCTGTCGCCACCATGATAATGCTGTCGCCATTATCGTATACTTCTCTTACTTTTCCTTCTTTAATTGGTTTCATAATCAAATCCTCTTTCCTTTATTTACTTTTATTAAACAGCAATGCTGTTGGTAACTATTTCTTGATGAGAAGTGACTTGCCGGTCATCTCCTTTGGCTGCTCAAGACCCATGATCTCAATAAGTGTAGGAGCGATATCGCAAAGTGCGCCTCCCTCGCGGAGTGTGTAGTCACTGTCATAGTTAACCAAGATAAATGGAACAGGATTTGTAGTATGAGCTGTGTGTGGCTCTCCTGTCTCATAATCAATCATCTTCTCGGCATTACCATGGTCAGCACAGATGAACATTGCTCCGTCCATCTCCTTAACTGCCTCTACTGCCTCTCCCACAAGTGAGTCAACACGCTCTACAGCTTTTACAGCTGCCTCTATAACGCCGGTATGACCAACCATGTCCGGGTTTGCGAAGTTGATAACTATCACATCATACTTGTCGGACTTGATTGCCTCTACGAGATTCTTGCCAACCTCAGGAGCTGACATCTCAGGCTTCAGATCATATGTAGCTACATCCTTTGGTGAGTTAACCAGGATTCTCTCTTCATCCTTGTTTGGTTCCTCTACACCACCGTTAAAGAAGAATGTAACGTGTGCGTATTTTTCTGTCTCAGCAAGTCTCAGCTGCTTCTTTCCATTTGCTGCTAAAAACTCGCCAAATGTATTTGTAATGCTTTCCTTTTCGAAAGCGATATGCTTGTTTGGAATAGTCTCATCATAATCCTTGAAGCAAGCATAGTATATATTAAGAAACTCTCTGTCAAAACCTGTAAACTTATCATCACAAAATGCTCTTGTAATCTCACGGGCTCTATCCGGGCGGAAGTTAAAGAATACAACCGAGTCACCGTTTTTAACAAGTGAAAGTGGCTTGCCATCGGCATCTGTAATGACTGTTGGAAGAACAAACTCATCGGTCACTCCTTCATCATACGAAGCCTGCATAGCATCCTGTACTGAAGTGGCAAGAACTCCCTCGCCCTTAGTAAGTGAATCATAAGCCTTTTGAACTCTGTCCCAGTTGTTATCTCTATCCATCGCATAATAACGACCTGAAAGAGAAGCAATCTGCCCAACACCAAGCTCATCCATCTTTGACTGAAGCTGTGCCAAAAAATCCTTACCTGAAGCAGGTGGTGTATCACGGCCATCAAGAAAAGCGTGTACATAGACATTTGTAAGTCCATTTTTCTTGCACATCTCAAGCATACCGTAAAGATGCTCTATATGACTGTGCACGCCACCGTCTGAAAGAAGACCCCAGAGATGAATATCTCCACCTGTCTTTTTGCAATTATCGATAGCCTCCAAAAGGACTTTATTCTCAAAAAATTCTCCGTCTGTGATTGCTTTTGTAATGCGGGTCAGATCCTGGTAGATAATGCGGCCTGCGCCGATATTCATATGACCTACCTCGGAATTACCCATCTGGCCATCAGGCAATCCTACAAACATACCCGAAGCCTGTCCTGCTACATAAGGGCACTCAGCCATCAATTTGTCCATGACAGGTGTGTTTGCCATTGCAATTGCATTTCCTTTTGGATTGTCATTAAGACCATATCCATCAAGAACCATAAGTACTACTGGTTTCTTACTCATAGTAAATCCTCCTTGAAAATCTAGTGTTTACTAGTTCACTATTGCTTTTTATTAACATGTCCCTTTGAATCTATCTGAGCTGACTCAGAAAACACATTGAGACTATCTATGATATCGCTATATGCTATATCGTCTTCATCCAACAGGCTGGTCACGCCTGAGCTAAACCGGCAGGGTAAAAAGTATGCCTCCACCTCACCGTCCTTATCTATCCTGATCTGTGCCAAGCCTGTATCGTAGTCAGCAGGCATAGTCCCTGTAATGGAAAACCAATAATTCCCCAGGCTGTAAAAGATAGGCACATCATCCATATACTCCACTGTCTGAAGGCAATGTGTATGGCCTCCTATGATGACATCGGCACCTGCTTCGACAAATGCTCTGGCCAAAGATACCTGGTCAGCACCATAATTGGCATTCCCTTCGGTGCCCCAGTGAGAAAAAACTATAACATAATCAGCATTCATTTTTGCTTCTTTGATAGTTTCACAAAAAATCTCCGGATGTAAACATTTTAAAACCCCGGGCTCTGTAGCTGTAGCTTCCTGCGTATAGTTTAAAGTGCGCTCTATCTGGGTGGCTGCACATATAGCTATCTTCCGGCCTCCGGCAATAAAATAAACCGGTTCTTTTGCTTCTGAAAGATTGCGTCCGGCTCCCATATAAGGCATACCGGCTTCCTCTAAAGTAGTCAGAGTATCAATAAATCCTGTGGTGCCATAATCAAATACGTGATTGTTGGCAATGCCAACCACGTCCACTCCCAATTCATCTAATAGAGATACTCTATTGGGATTGGCTCTGAAAGTATATGCCTTGCCCTCCAACGCAGCGCCCCTGTCTGTATAAGCAAACTCATTGTTTACCATCATAATATCTGCCTGACTCATCTCATCAAGCAAATCATCTGAAAAGCAATCTGTGATACCATTTCGCTGTGCATCTAAAAACACAGTAGTGGCAACCCCTTCCGCAAAGGACAAATCTCCGGAAAAATCCAAAACAATTTCCTGGTCCTCAGCTGTCTCTATTTCATAAGTCTTATCATATAAATAACTCTGTATGCCGGTAGCTTTACAATACTCATACCACAGTACATGTATACTCTTGCCTGTGAGCTCATACCATATATCCGGAGTCTGGAAATTCGCATAACTGGCAATCTCTTCTATGACTTCATCGCCATAATCTGCTGTCACCATGGATAGAAAACTCTCATCCACAGGATGATTGCCTATAAATTCTTTTGTACTATTATTTAAAATAGTATCCCATGCATCACTTAAATCTGTGATTTCTATTCTTTGGGGTGTCTTCTCGGAACTAAGCCCCTCTATATCATCAACTCCACATCCGACTATCAAAATAAAAGATAAGAGAATTGTTCCAATGATAAAGCTACATTTCTTCATTAATCTGTGCCTTTACACGGACAACAGCTTCCATTGCTCCCTCATAACCTGAGTCGGCAGCCATCTCATAATATGACAATGCTGTCTCCAAATTGCGTTCCACACCATAGCCATTCTCATAGAGAAAACCGAGATTGACCTGTGCTATGGTATATCCCTGAAGTGCCGCCAGCTTTTGATAATAAACTGCCGACGCAAAATCAACATCTACACCGTATCCATTGTAATAGAGATAACCTATTTGATTGAGTGCAGGCGCATAATCATAATCCGCTGCTATGAGATAGTACTCCATTGCCTGCTCATAGTCTCTATCCACTCCAATGCCATTCTCATACATCTGACCTATATAATAGTTGGCTTTTGCTGAACCATTCTCAGAAGCAGTTGTAAAATAATCCAATGCCTTATTAGCATCTTCCTCAACACCAAGGCCTTTTACATACATAAGACCGATTGCTATATTGGAAAGATTGATTGCATCCCTATCGTAAAGAGCGGTACTGGATGAATTAGATACTCTGTTGTAATAATCAAAAGCTCTCTTGTAATCTAATGATACGCCTATTCCCTTTTCATAAATATGACCCAAATAATATGCGCCATCCAAATCTCCTGCTGTCTGGGCAGTAGACAATAAATCTACTATCTGTACCAATGTATCATCTATGTCGACAGCCTCTGCAGTGTCAAGTGTTCCCACATTTGTTTCACTTGTGTCATCTTGAGCTTCACCGGAAAACTCTGTAGAGGAAGCGTCTGCAGTAAGCGCCTCTTCTGCAATAGCCTCATAATCTCCCTGGGCAAGCAGCACTCTGGCCAAGCCTACTTTGGCATTAATAGAGCCTTCATCTATAGCGGCAGAAAACAGCTCATATGCCTTGTCCAAATCCTTATCTACACCGGTACCTGTGAGATAAAAATATCCAAGGGCACATGTACCATCTATATTACCGGAATCAGAAGCCATCTGATACCAGGAAATGGCCTCAGTAAAATCCTGTTTTACATCATCCGTACCGTACTCAAGGATACGCCCTAACATAACCTGTGCTTTTGTATCATCTTCATAGGCCAATACTTCTAGCTCAGAATAAGATAAAAGTGAGTAATCCTCTACCTGAACATCATCAAAGGCAACCTGCTCAGTAGTACCCACTTCATCAGAAGTATCTTCTTCTTTTTCTTTGCCACAACCGGTCAAGAGACCTATAGCAGCTAAAGCTATCAAAAACAAACGAAGTCTTTGTTTCATACAACCTCCATGCAGACTACTATACCAAGCAAGCCTACCAGCGCAAATTATACCATAAATACTCTGCCTTTTAAACAAAAAAATGCACCAGGTATCTGGTGCATTTTATAAAACTTTAGGAGTTTGTTACACTATGCGTTTACAATTTTACCAAAGTCTGCCTTAAGTGAAGCGCCACCGATAAGTCCTCCATCGATGTTTGGCTTGCTGAGAAGTTCTGCAGCATTGCCTGCGTTCATAGAACCGCCGTACTGAATGCGTACTGCATCAGCTGTAGCCTGATCATAAAGCTTTACAATAAGTTCACGAATAAATGCGCAAACCTCTTCAGCCTGATCAGCTGTAGCTGTCTCGCCTGTACCGATAGCCCATATAGGCTCATAAGCGATAACAAGGTTTTTAACCTGATCAGCTGTAACACCTGATAAATCCCAGGTAATCTGACGCTCAATCCACTCTTTGTATGTGCCGGCCTTGCGAAGCGTAAGAGACTCACCACAGCAAAGGATTGGTGTAAGACCTGCTGCGAAAGCCTTTTTAACCTTGGCATTAATAAGGATGTCATCCTCACCAAAGATATCACGTCTCTCAGAGTGTCCCATGATAACATACTTTACACCTGCATCTACAAGCATAGGAGCAGAAATCTCACCTGTGAATGCACCCTTGTCCTCGATGTAGAAGTTCTCTGCACCTACGTTTACGTTTGTGCCCTTTGTAGCTTCTACTACAGGAACAATATCAATTGCAGGTACGCAATATACTACGTCAACTGCATCATTTACTACTAAATCTTTGAGCTCAGCAACAAGCTTAACAGCCTCAGAAGGTGTCATATTCATCTTCCAGTTGCCGGCAATAATTCTTCTTCTTGCCATAATTTACCTCTTCCCTCGCCACTCAGCCATCAATTTATCAAACACTCTCGCAGACACGCTTTCGCTCTTATTCGCTCGTTACCCTACATAAGATGCCACTTTCGTGCCATCTAAGTAGGGACGGCTCATAAAGGTCTTTCGAGAGTATTTGCTAAATCTCTGGCTCATGGCTATTTAAAATTATTCTAATAATAAAAATATATCGCCTTTACGGAGATAAATTTTTCATATTTGTCTTATTTCAAGGCAGTAGACGCGAAGCTGTAGTAATCCTACTGCGAGCCATCTACTAACGCAGAAATTAAACTAATATGGAAAATTTTACTTGTCGTCCGCTGCGTATACGCCCGGAAGTTCCTTACCCTCAAGGAACTCAAGTGAAGCGCCACCGCCTGTAGAGATGTGGCTCATCTTGTCAGCAAATCCAAGCTGATTAACAGCTGCAGCCGAATCACCACCACCGATGATTGTAGTAGCATCTGTCTCAGCAAGAGCCTGAGCAACAGCTTTTGTACCTGCAGCAAGTGTAGGATTCTCGAATACGCCCATAGGTCCATTCCAAAGAACAGTCTTTGCTGTCTTTACCTTGCTTGCGAAAAGTTCTACTGTCTTAGGTCCAATGTCACAACCCATTCTATCTGCAGGCATATTGTTTGAATCATATACAGCAGTCTCGATTGGCGCATCGATTGGGTCTGGGAACTCAGAAATTGTAACAGCATCTGTAGGAAGAAGAATCTCCTTGCCCATGCTCTTAGCTTTTTCAAGCATCTCCTTGCAGTAATCGAGCTTAGTATCGTCTACAAGAGACGTACCAATCTCATATCCAAGTGCCTTCTGGAAAGTATAAGACATACCACCACCAATAATAAGTGTATCGCACTTCTCGAGAAGGTTGTTGATAACGTTGAGCTTGTCAGCTACCTTAGCACCACCAAGAATCGCAACGAAAGGACGTACAGGATTCTCAACTGCATTGCCAAGGAAATCAATTTCCTTCTGCATGAGATATCCTACTACATTAGAACCACCCTTAGCTGTGATAAACTTTGTAACGCCTGCAACTGAAGCATGTGCTCTGTGTGAAGAGCCGAAAGCATCACATACATAATCGTCAGCAAGATCAGCAAGCTCCTTAGAGAAAGCCTCGCCGTTCTTTGTCTCCTCCTCGCCTCTGAAACGAGTATTCTGAAGAAGAACAACATCACCCTCCTTCATAGCATTTACAGCTGCTGTAGCTGCTTCACCTGTTACGTTATAATCTGATACAAATGTAACTTCCTTGCCGAGCTTCTCTGAAAGTCTCTTTGCAACAGGTGCAAGACTCTCGCCCTCGTTAGGACCATTTTTCACCTTACCAAGATGTGAGCAAAGAATCACCTTTCCTCCATCAGCGATAAGTTTGTTGATTGTAGGAAGAGCTGCATTGATACGAGTATCATCTGTAATCTCCCCTGCCTTAAGTGGTACGTTGAAGTCGCAACGAACAAGGACACGGCGCCCCTTTACATTAATGTCATCAACTGTCTTTTTGTTTAATGCCATAATTTTATCCTCCATAAATATAAAAGGGGTCCGGTCCATATGGACCGGACCCCTTAAAAAGTCGTATTCGTAAAAACGAATTAAGCGAGCTCGCTAAAGTACTTAATAGTACGAACCATCTGAGATGTGTAAGAGTTCTCGTTGTCATACCAAGAAACTACCTGTACCTCATACTGGTCATCAGAAATCTTAGAAACCATTGTCTGTGTAGCATCGAAGAGAGAACCAAATCTCATACCTACGATATCTGAAGAAACGATCTCATCCTCGTTGTAACCGAATGACTCGTTAGCTGCTGCCTTCATAGCTGCGTTGATGCCCTCAACAGTAACATCCTTCTTGTTAACTACAGCTGTAAGGATTGTTGTAGAACCTGTTGGTGTAGGAACACGCTGTGCAGAACCGATAAGCTTACCGTTGAGCTCAGGGATAACAAGACCAATAGCCTTAGCTGCACCTGTTGAGTTAGGAACGATATTAACTGCTGCTGCACGTGAACGACGAAGATCACCCTTTCTCTGTGGGCCATCAAGTGTCATCTGATCACCTGTGTAAGCGTGGATTGTAACCATGATACCTGACTGGATAGGAGCGAACTTGTTAAGTGCGTCTGCCATAGGAGCCAAGCAGTTTGTTGTACATGAAGCTGCTGAAATGATTGTATCAGAAGCCTTAAGTGTCTCATGGTTTGTATTGTATACGATTGTAGGAAGATCGTTTCCTGCTGGAGCAGAGATAACAACCTTTCTAGCACCTGCATTGATATGAGCCTGTGCCTTTTCCTTTGATGTGTAGAAGCCTGAGCACTCAAGAACTACATCAACCTTAAGATCACCCCATGGGCAATTGTTTGCATCTGGGAATGCATAAATCTTGATTTCCTTGCCGCAAACGATGATAGAATCATCTGTAGATGAAACCTCATCAGCGTGCTCGTACTTTCCCTGTGATGAATCATACTTTAAAAGATGAGCTAACATCTTTGGGCTAGTTAAGTCATTGATTGCTACTACTTCGTAACCTTCTGCTCCGAACATCTGACGGAATGCAAGACGTCCGATACGGCCAAAACCGTTGATTGCTACTCTTACTGCCATTTTTAAATCCTCCTAAAGATTCTTTTAAAATAATTTTTGAGGGTATTCTCTTAAAAAGAGCCCCGTATGCACTTCATTTTAAACAATCTTTATATATAATTCAACCCCAAAATGAAAGAATGTTAAATTTTTCTCAATCTTTTTCTATCAATTACTGGCTACCAAATTATTCATATGCTAGAATATTCAATAATTTACGGAGGTATCAGTATGTTTTGGGACAACCATATGCATTGCAATTTTTCAGGTGATAGTGACGCCAAGCCTTTAGATATGATAAATGCTGCAAAAGCCAAAGGACTTTACGGCATGACCTTCACCGATCATCTGGATTTGGATTATCCTGAAGAGTTTGGTTTTTTTGAATTGGATCTGGACAATTATTATCCCACCCAACAAGCCACTGCACTGGCCCATTCCACCGAAGACTTTACCATACTCACCGGCTTAGAGATAGGGCTACAGCCACATTTGGCTGACAAATATAAAAAAATCGTTCACGATTTTGATTATGATTTTATTATAGGTAGCACTCATCTTGTTGACAGATGGGATCCTTATTTTGACAGCTTCTGGGAGATGGACTCCGAAGAAAAATTACTCAGAAGATATTATGAGGTCATCCTTTCAAACATTACTTCTTATGATGACTTTGATTCGCTGGGACATCTTGACTATGCATGCCGGTATGCAAAAGACACAGTCACGCGAACCAATACCTATTTTCCATATCGTGACATAATAGACGCCATCTTAGAAGAGATTATCTCAAAGGACAAGGCACTTGAAATAAACACAGGTGCATACAGCAAAGGACTGAATCAGCCCAATCCATGCGCGGACATCATAAAGCGATACCATGAGTTAGGCGGCAAACTAATCACTCTCGGTGCCGACGCCCACTCTCCTGACAAAGTTGCACATCGTTTTGAACTATTGCCCGACTTGCTAAGTGATTGCAGTTTTACTGAATATGTAGTCTATAAAAAAAGAACACCTGTGGCTTACCCTCTAGGGTAAGCCGCAGGTGTTCTTTTTAAGACTTTTTGCTATATAGACAGCCACTCTTCCGAGTACTCCGTGCTCCCGGAGGGCACCTTCCATACTTTCGCTTAGGCAACCTACCGCTAAAGCGGTACCTCCTAAGCTCGGCATGGCACCTCCCTCCTCGCGCTCACCGAGGCTATGTAGAGTGGCTTGGCTAATATATCTCCCCTCTCCAAAAAGTCATACTTATGCTTCAAATTTTAACAAAGAGTTGACCAACTCTTCGCATATCTCAAGCTCTGATTTGTTGTCTGTTTCAATAATAATATCAGCAGCAGCCATATATTTTTCTCTTCGCTTCAACATTAATTCTTCTATAAATTCAACGCTCTTGTTATTTTCTAAAAGAGGTCTTTCATGGCTATCCTTCACACGTTCGAGAATAGTCTCAGGCCTTGCGGTAAGTAATACCACTCTGCCGTTTTTCTTCATCTCCTGTACATTGACCTCGCGCATAGGGGTACCACCACCACAGGAAATAACCACGTTTCTCTTTGTTTGCATTTCTTTTAACAGATTCGTCTCAGCATTTCTAAAATATTCTTCGCCGTACACTTCAAAAATATCAGAAATGCTCATCCCCTCTCTATCAGTTATCTCCTGGTCCATTTCGACAACATCCATAGCAAAACATGTGCTGAGATAATCCGAGATAGTAGACTTGCCGGATCCCATAAAGCCAATCAAAACGATGTTGTAATTAAACAATTTCCTTGCCTGAATCCTTTTAGCATTTTTTACTATGGATTTGTATATATCCTTTACCTCTTTGCCATGCTTTTTATCAGCAAGACTCTCATCAAGCCATCTGTCGCGCTTTTCATCCTGCTCAGGCTGTAATATCTGCAAGCCGTTTTCTTCTTTGTAAGCCATGATTTCTTCTACAATAGAATTTCTCATCAATAAGGCATTTAAAATAATCTCATCATTTTGCGCCAAATGTTCTCTTAATAGTTGTAATTGCTCCATAACATTATCCTTCTTTACTTTAATCTCTATAACGCCTTGATATGAATAGTAACAAAAAAACAGACAGATTGAAACAAAAATCTCAATCTGTCTGATAAATAAATTCTAGATATAATTAACCAAGTCAATCATTAAAGGAAATCATGCTTCTCGAGAACCTTGATAATATCACGGCCTTCCTCTGTTCCTTCAATAATACGTCGAGCGCGCTTTGAATCACCTATGTTGTATATCTCTACATTTGTATCATCAAAAGCCTCTTTGAGCTCTTCGATAATAGGAGTATTTGCCCTCATGCCAAGGCAGATAAATCCCAAATCAAAGTTGATATCTTCTATCTCGCCTTCCGGATTTTTCACAACAAACTTGTCATTACATACTTCCTGAAGAGCAGTATTTGTCATCTGACGAACATTGTATTTAGCCATTTTCGCAGCTGTATCACACTTTGTGATAGGATCAAGGCCATTTCCTATGATAGGTAACATCTCAATTATAGTTACCTCAGCACCTCTTTCCGTAAAATATTCCATAACATCAAGACCAACAGCGCCTCCCCCGACAACTGCAACCTTTTTACCATTCATATCTTCAGGATAGGTATCAAGACGCTCTATCATCTTGATTACTGTAGCTACATTTGAATCATCCTTGTCGACTAAATCCATAAGGCCCTTGATAGGTGGAAGTGTAGGATTTGAGCCTGTAGCATTAACGATAATATCAGGATTAAGACTCTTCACCTGGTCTACTGTAGTATCGTTATTCTTAAATATAAAGAGGTTTCTAAGCTTGCTTGCACGATTAATCATGTAAGTAGGAAAATCTGCAAGTCTCTTCTTGTCCGGAATCTTGGAAATCTGAACTGAAAGTCCACCAAGCTCTGCATTTTTCTCCAGAAGGAATGTGGTACATCCTACCTCAGCAGCTGTACATGCGGCCTCAAGACCTGCTGTACCACCACCTACAACCACCACATTGCAAGGCTTATTTACTTTTCTCTTGTAATACTCATCATTAGCATTAACCGCCGGGTTGACAGTACAACGAATAGGAAGATTGAGACCGATTCTGTGGCCTGCACATCCCACGTTGCAGGAAATACACTTACGAAGTTCATCCTCACGATTGAACTCTACTTTATTTACCCAACTTGGATCTGCTATAAGTCCACGGCCCATACCGATAATATCAGCATCGCCTCTCTCAAGAATATCCTCAGCAACTTTTGGATCTCTGATATTTCCCATAGTAACACATGGCTTACCATATTTTTCTTTTACAGCTTTTGCCATGTATGAACGCCATCCATCAGGAAGATAATTGGCATCTATCTGATACTGAATAGAACCATTGAGGCCTGCTGAAACATCAAATACATCAACCTCTTCCTGGAAATACTGAAGGTAATCAAGTGAATCCTCAAGCGTATTTCCACCCTCTACAAATTCATCTGCACTGATACGAACAAATATAGGGAAGAATGGTCCCACCTGCTTTCTTACCTCTTCTACTACAAGCTTAGTAAATCTCGCACGATTTTCAGGGGAACCACCGAACTCATCTGTACGCTTATTTGTAGTAGGTGAAAGGAACTGGCTCAAAAGATACGAATGTCCCGCATGTATCTCGACACAATCAAATCCGGCTGTCTGTGCACGCTTTGCAGCCTCACCATACTTCTTAACGATATTGTAGATTTCCTCTTTCTCAAGTGGACGTGGAATCTCTCCGCCTGCCTTAGAAGGAATATCAGATGCTGATACAGGCTGTTCTCCGGTACGGGCTGATACAGCGGAAGCTCCTGCGTGATTAATCTGAATACCTACGCAGGCACCATGCTTGTGCATACGCTCGCAAAAATAAAATAAACGTGGAATATAATTGTCATGATCGATACGAAGCTGTGTCGTTCCGTTTGAACCTTGTGGTGAAAATACACTTGCGTTCTCAACCATAAGTAGACCGGTACCACCCTTTGCACGCTGTTCATAATAATCAATATGAACAAATGTCATCTCACCGTTTTGATCACCGTAGTTGGTGCCCATAGGTGTCATCATAATACGGTTTTTAAGTGTCATTCTGCGTATTGTCAGTGGTTCAAAAATATGTGGATACTTATTTCTCATTAGAATCTCCTCAAAACATGTTAATATCTGCTTGCTTGAGGCTGTTTAGAAAATTTTTTGATTAACGGAAACATTTCCTACAAAAAGAAAGCGGGCATGCTTTTCTTTATTTGAGAAAAGTATAATCCCGCTTTAATAAAAAAATCCAGTTCGAATTTTGTCCTCGATTAGTGCATTGAACGTATCAATATGAAGTCAATCATACGTTTTACAGCAGGAAGCTGATATCTTCCATTCATATAAGCCATGTAAACCGTATGAGAAAGAGCCTCCTTGGAGCAAAGCTTTCTAATAGAAACATCATCTCTATATATACATTCCACATCGGCTATCAACGCTATTCCAAAATCAGCCGCCACAAGAGAAGATATACCTATCTCATCCGGACACTCACATATAAAATTAGGTTCAACATCATTTTCTTCAAAGAAAAACCTGGCAAGTCTGCCCAATCCGGAATCTCTGGCATAACCTAACACAGGATAATCTTTAAATGCAGAAGCTTCTATATAATCACACTTTTCCAATGGATGACCTTTAGGCATGATAACCACCATCTCCTGTGTGAGAATAGGGATAAATTTGATGTTGGGCTCATCCTTTACATAGCTTCCGAAAATAATATCATAATTCCCCGACTTCAAACCTTCTATATTTTTTGTTGTAATATCCTGATGAAAATTAAAAGTAACCTCTTTATTTTGCTCTTCAGACAAAAATTCTCTACATATATTAGGAATGAATGTACCGGCAAGAGGAGCCACATAGGCCAAATCTATATGCCCACCTGCTCCTGAAAACTGGTGCATCTTCCTGTCTGCCAAAGAAATCTCCTGTAAAATCCTGTCTACATGCTCAAATAGCACTTCACCGGTTTTAGTCAATACAACATTACGCCCTGTCCTTTCAAAAAGCACTACCCCAAGTTCATTTTCAAGGGCGCTTATGGAACGACTCAACGAAGGCTCTGAAATATGAAGCTTTTCGGCTGCCTGGTTAAAATGCTGAAGTTTTGCAGCTTCATAAAAATAAGTCATTTGATTAAGTGTCATCTGTCATCCTTTCTACAAATTGCACAAATATATAGACTCCATTTTATTCCTTATAAACAATATTACCACAATCAATAGCATAAAGCTATTAATAATGTGCAATAGAAGTATTGGAAGTATCATTGATTAGAATTTATAATATAAGCATCGAGACTGTTAAGAATTTAACAAAGCGGGCGCATTTAAATCAAACAGTTCATTATTAAGGAGGAAATAACAATTATGGCAGAAAGAATTACCGGACATACCGAGCTTATAGGATTAATGGCATATCCTATCAGACATTCCAGCTCACCGGCTATGCACAATGAGGCTTTCGCTTACCTGGGCCTTGACTATGCTTATCTCGCATTTGAAGTAGATAATAGCACACTTGAGGATGCCGTAAAAGGTATTCGTGCTCTTAAACTTGTAGGTTCTAATGTATCAATGCCTAACAAGACTGTAGTAGGAAAATATCTTGATAAGCTGTCTCCTGCTGCTGAGCTTTGCGGTGCGGTAAATACTATAACAAATGAAAATGGTGTTCTCACAGGTCACATCACAGATGGTATCGGATACATGCAGTCATTAAAGGATTATGACATCGATGTTATCGGCAAAAAAATGACTATCGTAGGTTGCGGCGGTGCAGGTACTGCTATCCAGATTCAGGCTGCTTTAGACGGCGTAAAAGAGATGTCTATCTTCAATGTAAAAGATGCTTTCTGGGGAAATGCAGAAGAGACTGTAAGAAAGATCAACGAGCAGACAAGCTGCAAGGCTACACTTTACGATTTAGCTGATTTGGATGCTCTCAGAAGAGAAATAGCTGACAGCTACCTTCTTGCAAATGCAACAGGTATGGGTATGAAACCACTTGAGGGTCAGACATGGCTTCCTGACACTTCTTACCTTCGTCCTGATCTTATTGTTACCGATACAGTATACGCTCCTGCTAAGACTAAGTTCTTGGAGATGGCTGAGGAAGTAGGATGTAAGAGAATGAACGGTTTCGGCATGATGTTGTTCCAGGGTGCTGCAGCATTCAAGCTTTGGACAGGAAAAGAAATGCCTATCGAGCATATGAAAGAAGTGCTTGGAATCAAGTACGAGTAAAAACTATATAACATTCGGAGGTTATGATGAATAAAAAATATTATCCAGCGGCTATAATTCTATATTTGAATTATTTTATACACGGTGTAGGCTGTTCTATTCTTGGACAGTCAGTTATTAAGGAAGCTCTTGCTACCAGCTGGGGCGTAGAGGTCATGTCAATCACAGCTATCTCAGCTGCGCTAGGTCTTGGAAGACTTATCGCTCTTCCTTTTGCCGGCCCTCTTTCAGATAAGCTCGGTCGTCGCATTTCAGTAGTTATCGGTGGTGCTTCCTATGCCATCTATCTTATCGGACTTGCACTTGCCTTCAATGCCGGCACAAACGGTGGCTATCAGATTGCATATATATGCGCTATCATCGGCGGTATTGCAAACTCATTCCTTGACACAGGTATATATCCTGCAGTAGCAGAGATTATCAGCGAAGCACCGGGTGTTGCAACTATGGGTATCAAATTCTTTATTGCTATCTCACAGATGTTGCTTCCATTTTTCCTTGGAGCTACAGTTGCAACAACAGCTACAGGATTAGTTAGCTACAACAGACTTTTCTATATTTGCGGTATTGCTTATATTGTATTGCTGGTACTTATTTTCCTTCTTCCTCTTCCTGATTCAGATGCATCTGCAGCAGAGAAAAAAGAAGGTCTTATTGAAAGTTTAAAGCACACACACTTCTCATTTGAGTCAATAGCCATGATTCTTATCGGATTTACCTGCACAGGTACATTCCAGCTCTGGCTCAATTGCGCACAGAACTACGCTAAAACAAATGTTGGTTGGGAAGATCCTTCAATTATGCAGACTTACTACTCTATGGGTACTATCCTTGCTCTTATCGTTACAGCACTGCTTACACGCAAAATCAAGGACGTTCGCTTTATCGTAGCTTACCCTGTTATCTGCCTTGTTACACTTATTCTTGTACTTGCCAATCCATCAGTAGGTATGTGCAAGGTTGCTGCATTCATCATCGGTTGGGCCGGAGCCGGCGGACTTTTACAGATTGCTACTTCAGTATGCAATATGCTCTTCCCTAAGATTAAGGGTACTGTCACAGCTTTGGTTATGATTGCTTCATCACTTTGCAACTATACAATTCTTACAGCTGCATCACAGATGACTCCATCAGGCGTCATGGTAATGAATATAGTACTTACAGCCATCGGTGTGCTACTTGGTCTTTTCGTAAACTTAAGATATACTAAGATGGTTGAAGCAAATTCTTAGATTCAAAGAGGAAATAGATATGAATACAGTTAAAGTAAGAAATACAATTATCGGCGAGGGTGTCCCTAAAATCTGTCTTCCAATTGTCGGCAAGACAAAAGAAGATATCCTTGCTGCAGCAAAATCTTTTGAGGGTGTACCACATGATGTTGTTGAATGGAGAGTCGATTGGTTTGATGGAGTTTTTGAGTTTGACAAAGTCGAAGATGTATTAAAGGACTTGCGAGTTGCCCTCGGGGACACTCCTCTACTCTTCACTTTCCGTACTTCAAATGAGGGTGGAGAAAAATCAATTGAAAAAGATGCATATGCCACCTTGAACAAAAAAGCTGCCGCTACTGGATTGGTAGATTTGGTAGATGTAGAAGTGTTCACAGGGGATGATGTCGTAAAAGATATCGTATCAAGTGCCCATGAAAACAACGTAAAAGTTGTTGCTTCAAATCATGATTTTGATAAGACCCCTGACAAAGATGATATCCTGTCAAGACTCAGAAAAATGCAGGATTTAGGCGCTGATATTCCTAAGATTGCCGTTATGCCTACATGCCGTAAGGATGTGCTCACACTCCTCTTAGCCACTCAGGAAATGGCTGACGAATATGCTGACCGCCCTATCATCACTATGTCTATGGCTGGCACCGGAGTTGTCAGCAGACTTTGCGGAGAAGCTTTCGGCTCTGCTCTGACTTTCGGGGCTGTTGGTAAGGCTTCTGCACCAGGACAGATGAATGCATCAGATTTATCTACTATTTTAAATCTCATTCACGGCGCTATGTAAAATTTCAATAATATCAGGGTAATTTGTGTACCCATTGGCACACAAATTACCCTTTATTATTATCTTGCCTTATAAAAATTCAAAAGATTATTAATATTGTCCTTTGATAATAATCTTTTGAATTTTTATAATATTATATTATAAATAACTGTAAAAGGGAGGCTATCATCAAATGAAAAAAATCTTATTTTATATTGATGAATATCTTGAAGAGTTTTTCATGGTCTTACTGCTTATCGCCATGAGCATCATTATGGGTATTCAGATTTTCAGTCGATATGTCTTGGGAGCATCTCTCTCATGGACCGAAGAAATCACAAGATATTTATTCATCTGGTCAGCATTTATAAGTGTCAGTCTATGCACTAAAAAATGCATATCTATCAAAATCGATCAATTCATAAAAATGTTTTCCATTCGGGGAAAGGCACTCTTTAAAGTTTTAAACCTAACAATAGAATTTATCTTTTTTATATATTTGGTGCCCTATGCATACCGCTACCTCATAGCTACTATAGAAAGCGGCCAGGTATCCCCTGCATGTAATATACCTATGTACTATGTGCAATCAGCGCCACTTGTATGCTTTAGTCTATGTGCCATCAGAATCTTAGAAAGATGGTTTTTGGAATGGCATAATGTAATCCACAAAGAAGAATTAAAGACCTGGAACAGGCTTGGAAAGGAAGGAAAATAATGAGCGCTATTACTGTACTTATTTTATTTGCATTGTGTTTGCTCATAGCCATACCTGTCTCTATATCACTAGGTATCGTTGCTGTGCTTCCGGGAGCCTTCGATCCATCTTTTACCGCCAGCGCCAGCTATGTTATACGTTCTATGGTGGGTGGCATTGACAGCTTTCCTCTACTGGCTGTACCTATGTTTGTACTGTCAGGAATCATCATGGCTCACGGGCAGATTTCCAAAAAATTATTCGACGTATTTTCCTACTTTATAGGTAAAAAAACAGCAGGCGTACCAATAGCTGTTATAATTACCTGTCTCTTCTACGGAGCTATCTCAGGGTCAGCTCCTGCCACGGTCGCTGCTGTAGGTTCCATGACTATTCCTTTGCTTCTAGAGATGGGTTATGACAAAAAGTTCTCTACTGCCATTGTAGCCGTAGCAGGGGGACTTGGTGTTATCATTCCACCAAGCATACCATTTATCATGTATGCTATGGCTTCGGGTGAATCAGTAAGCGATTTATTTTTGGCAGGTATCATTCCGGGCCTCCTTATAGGACTGCTTCTTATGGTTTATGCTTTTGCATATTGCAAGATAAGAGGTGAGGATAAAGAAAAAATAAATGCACAAATCAATGCACTTCACGCACAGGGCTTTTCTAAGATTTTCAAAGACAGCTTCTTTGCAATACTCAGTCCTGTAATAGTTTTAGGCTGTATTTATTCAGGTATTGCTTCGCCCACAGAGGCCGCTGTTATATCAGTATTTTACGCTTTGATTGTCAGTCTGTTTATATATAAGACAATTCGCTTAAAAGATATCTGGGGCATTTTCACAGAGGCCATGCAGACCTATGCACCTATACTATTTATCCTGGCTGCTTCCACTGCTTTTTCTAGAGTCCTTACACTCATGCAAGTGCCGCAGATAGTCAGCGCCTTTATACTCGACAATTTCACCAACAAAATTATTCTTTTGCTTGTGATTAACCTATTCTTGTTATTTGTGGGTATGGTTATGGACACCACTCCCGCCATACTTATCCTGTCGCCTATTTTGCTGCCGATAGTTACAGCTGTAGGTATGGATGGAATACATTTTGGTATAATGATGGTAGTAAATCTGGCAATCGGATTTGTCACACCGCCTATTGGTGTCAACCTGTTTGTAGCGAGCTCACTAACAGAAGTACCTGTAATGGAAATCGCTTCAAAAGCAATGCCTATGATTATCATGTTTATTATTGCTTTGCTTTTGATTACTTTTATACCGGCTATTAGCTTAGTATTGATATAGGAGGTACGCATGAAAATAAGAAATAAAAAATTGTTATTATTGTTCTCATGCCTAATGATAACCATCAGCTTTGCCGGGTGTGGAAAAACACATGCCGTCTCAGCCACTCAGACATATGCATGGCCTCTCGGCACTTCCTCACCCGAGGACACAGTCACTCAGATATATGCCGAGAAATTTGCCGAGGAAGTATATAAGCTCAGTGATGGAAATATGGTTATACAGGTCTACCCTAACAGTGTCTTAGGAGGCGACAGGGAATTATTAGAATCCTGCAAAGACGGTGATATCCCATTTATAGTGCAAAACACAGCTCCTCAGGTCACTTTTCTTCCTGATGTAGCCATTTTTGATTTGCCTTGTCTATTTGCCACAATAGATGATGTAAGAGATACTGTGGACAATCCTGATTTTATGAATACCATTTCTCAAGTATATATAGATGGCGGATATCGATTACTTGGTTACGCAGACCAGGGATTTAGAGTCATGACTACCAATACTCCTGTGTATAGCATATCCGATTTTAAAGGGCAAAAAATCCGAACTATGGAAAATTCTTACCATTTGGCTTTTTGGAAAGCCCTATCTGCCTCTCCTACACCAATGACTTTTTCAGAGGTATATATAGGACTGCAGCAAGGTACCATAGACGCCCAGGAAAATCCTTATGAAGTCATCGTATCAAACAAACTATACGAACAGCAGGATTATGTAATAGAGACTAATCATTTGCCTCACCTGATTTCACTGGTAGCAAGCGATGATTTTATGAATGAACTCACAGAAGAACAACAGAATATCATAAAAGAGGCTGCTGCAATAGCTACCGATTACGCCAGACAACAGTCAGATGATCGCATTGCTTCAAGGATAGAGACCATAGTAAATAGCGGCACAGAGATTATCCCGGTATCAGATGAGATGCGGGCTGAGATTCAACAAAAAGCATCTCCTATCTATCAATCAATAAAAGAAAATGTAGATCCTACACTATATGATATCTATACAAAAGATTACTTAAACTAAATTCATAAAACAAAAAGGCCGGAAGCTATCTCAGCTTCTGGCCTTTGCTTTTATACGTGTCAATGTGTTATCTATGGATTTTTCTGATTTGCCAAGTTGTTCAGCAATCTCCCGGTAGTCAAAATCCTGCATGTAAAGATCAAACACCTGCTTTTCCATCTTAGACAGTTTTTTCTTAAGTTGGTCAATCAGGTCGAGATTTTCCTCAGCCTCTATAATAAGTTCAGCCGGATCATCGGACAGTGCCAACGACTCCGAAGTATCATCCCTTTCTTCCATAGATAGAGATATATATCCATTCAGCGGGGAGTGTTTTTTTCTATTGTTGGCCTCAATAGCTTTTATCATTTGACGATTGATACACATCTGCGCGAATTGAAAAAACGTCACCTCGGAAGTAGTATCATAATCACCTATCGCTCCAAAGAGCCCTATCATCCCCTCTTGAATCAGATCTTCATTTTCTCCTCCAACCAAAAAATATTTCTTGGAGATTTTCAATACCAAGGGCTTATACTTTTCACATATAAAATTCAGGACAGCCTGGTCGCCACCCTGATACTTTTTAACCAGTTCTTCATCTGTTTGATTTGCATATTTGCTGTTTTGATTCATCGGCCACCCCAATATGCTAAAAAATATCACGCCTTCTTTTTAGCTATGTTTTGTCTTACAACTTCATAAGCAAGTACACCGCATGCGACGGATGCGTTCAAAGAATCTATATCGCCATACATTGGAATACTGGCTACCATATCACAATTCTTTTTCACCAGGTCAGATACACCGTGGCCTTCATTGCCAATGACAAGTCCTATTGAACCTGTAAGATTAAGGTCGTACATGGTAGTGCCATCCATATCCGCACATACGAACCACATGCCCTGCTCTTTAAGTTCTTCCATAGTCTTGCTGATGTTGGTAACCTTAGCTACCGGAGTGTAATTGATAGCACCTGCAGATGCTTTGGCTACGGTGGCTGTAAGGCCAACAGCTCTATGCTTTGGAATAACCACTCCATGGGCTCCTACCTGATTAGCTGTACGAATGATTGCACCTAAGTTATGAGGGTCCTCTATATTATCAAGAATAATAAGGAATGGGGCCTCGCCTTTTTCCCTGGCAGAAGCCATAATATCATCCAACTCTACATAATCATAGCTGGCCGCATAAGCGAGTACACCTTGATGCTTGCCTGTCTCCGACAACTGATCCAATCGTTCCTTCTTCACGAAGCTAATCACTGTATCCTTACTTTTCTTGGCCTCTCTAATAATCGTCTGTACCGGCCCGTCTTTGCAGCCTTCCAAAACAAAAAGCTTGTCTATTGTCTTGCCGCTTCTGAAGGCTTCAAGCACAGCATTGCGGCCCTCTACTATTCTACTTTCTTCCATCTTAAAAACCTCACGCACGCATATTAATCATACTCTCGGTATTCTACACTAACAATTCCATACCTCTGTTTATGAGCTGGCATATACGGTCCATATCTCCAGTCAGGTAGAGGTAACCTATAACTGTCTCAAATCCTGTTGCCTCCAAATAATCCATCGTAGTGGCATTTTTTGCTTTGGTATGAGGCTTGGAATTGCGACCACGCCTATACCAATCAGCCTCCTCATCTGTAAGCTCATCAATGAGAGCTGTTATCATAGCAGCCTGAGTAGGGGCTTTTACAATGGAACTTGCCTTTTTGTGGAGCTTGTTCACCGGGATATTACCCTCATTCACCAAAATAGAGCGCACAATAACATCAAAAACCGCATCTCCTATATAGGCCAGTGTCAATGGCGAATAAGTACGAATATCCTTCGGCTCAATATCAAATTTTTCATTGAGATAATGATTTAGATCAAATGCCATACTACTCCTTCACGAGTATCCTTTATCTCCACACCCTTTGCTAAAAGTTCATCTCGAATAGCATCTGCGGTAGCAAAATCCTTTGCCTTTTTCGCCTCAGCTCGACGAGCTATAGCATCATTGATGTAAGCCTCCAGTTCAGCGTCAATATCAGCACCTGCCTCTTTTAAAGCCTTGGCGTGGCCAATCAAATCCAAAGAAAGCACTTTATCAAAACTCTCTACAAGTGCTAACTTTGTAGCATCATTAGTGTCTGCTTTTAGAGCATCATAGAGTACTGTAATGGCCATTGATGTATTAAGGTCATTTGAAACTGCCTCCAAAAACCTGGCCTCATACTCTGACTTAACTGTCTCGTCAATGGCACCTTCGGATTTGAGTTCTGATACTCTCTTAACAAGCTTATTATATGCCTGCACCGTATTATCAAGATTCTCCCATGAGAAAACAAGTGGCTTTCTGTAATGTGACTGCAGGCAGAAAAATCTGTATACCAATGGATCATAACCCTTTTCCTGTAAAACAGATACAGTAAGAATAGCGCCTTTTGACTTGGACATCTTGCCCGATTGATCGTTAAGATGATTGCTGTGGAACCAATAATTGCACCATTTGTGTCCAAGATAAGCCTCTGACTGCGCTATTTCATTAGTGTGATGAGGGAATATGTTGTCCACACCACCGCAATGGATATCAATGTATTCACCCAGGTGCTTCATGGAAATACATGAGCACTCAATATGCCATCCCGGATATCCTTCGCCCCATGGACTATCCCATTTCAAGGCCTGGTCCTCAAACTTTGATTTTGTAAACCAAAGCACAAAATCAGTCTTATTTTTTTTGTTAGTATCTTCTTCTACATCGTCACGCACGCCAACTGCCAGCTGCTCCTTTTCGACAGCTGATGAAAACACATAATAATCATCAAGCTTGCTGGTATCAAAGTATACATTGCCGCCGGCTAAGTATGCATAATCTTTTTCAAGAAGCACCTCTACCATGTGAATAAACTCAGGAATACAGTTCGTAGCAGGCTCAATAACATCCGGCCTCTTGTTGCCTACCGCATCAAAATCCTTGAAAAATGCATCCGTATAAAACTTAGCAATCTCCATAACTGTCTTGTGCTCTCGTTTAGCACCGGCTACCATCTTGTCTTCGCCTGTGTCTGCGTCAGATGAAAGATGCCCCACATCTGTGATATTCATGACGCGCTTTACATCATAGCCTGCATATTCTAAAGACTTAATGAGAGCATCCTGCATGATATAAGTGCGGATATTGCCTATGTGGGCAAAATGGTACACAGTAGGTCCACAAGTATACATACCTACCTTGCCTTCCACATTTGGATGAAACTCTTCCACCTTTCGATTTAAAGTATTATAAAAAGTAAATTTATTTGCCATCATTTTCTCCTAACTATACATCAGTGCAATATTCCAGCCACTCCTTGCGCTTGCCTAGACTATGTGGAGTGGCTCAACTTATATATCTCTCTACCAAAAACTAAATTTATTTACGAGCGCAACCTGCGCAGCCTTCACAACTGCGGGCGCTATCATATACTACGTTACTTCCGTCGTAGAACTCATAGAGTAAACAGACTGCCTGGGAACTGATTCCCTCCTCACGACCTGTAAAACCTAAATGCTCTTCTGTAGTGGCCTTGATATTGACCTGACTCACATCAATGCCAAGACACTTGGCAACATTTTCTTCCATCTGCTCTATGTATGGGCGAAGCTTAGGAGCCTGTGCAATCACTGTAGCATCCACATTGCCCACCACATAACCTGCATCCATAACAAGCTCTCTGACCGCCTCCAGCAGCTTCATGGAATCAGCCCCCTTGTACTTAGGGTCCGTATCAGGAAAATGCGCTCCTATATCCTTAAGCCCAGCCGCACCTAGCACAGCATCCGATATCGCATGTAAAAGTACATCAGCATCCGAATGACCTAGAAGTCCCAGTGTATGTTCTATCTTAACTCCACCGATAATAAGATCGTGGCCTTCCACCAGCTTATGTACATCATAACCTGTACCTATCCTCATATATCCTCCATATATACTATGATACGAAAGTAAAAATTATACATTATTATGTATTCTATGCCGCTCTTCCTAGTCCTCCATGCTCCCGGAGGGCACCTTCCATACTTTCGCTTAGGCAACCTACCGCTAAAGCGGTACCTCCTAAGCTCGGCATGGCACCTCCCTCCTCGCGCTTGCCAATACTTCGTAGAGCGGCTTGGCTTATATATTCAAAAAGCCATAGTTTATCTCTAATTCTTGATTATCGCCTATCAAACCACTGTATTATAGCAAAAATCGGGGACTATTAATAGTCCCCTCTCCAGATAGCTTTTATCAATTATCATTTTCTTTTTCTTTTTTCTTAGAACGAAACAGTCTCTTCTTTCCTGACTTCTTGCGAACTTTAAAAATAATAAAAAGTATAATACCAATGACAATGATGTATGGCAGTATGTAAATAAGCATGATTACTACATTCTGTAAAAAAGTAATAAATCCAGCTAAAGAATCCGAAAATGCCTCCGCAAATCTATTAAGTGCCGTATCAGCTTTTATCTCGCTATAAGTCACCACCTCTGAGACATCGATAGACACCGTACTATAATCCACCTTATCATCGTAAGTCTTTTTTTGAGCAGTATAACTTTCTATCTGATACTGCACCTCATTTATCCTGTCCTCAATATCCAAGAGCTCATCTACTGAGGTCGCCTGTTGCTCTAACTCCTGCAAACGTTCAAGCTTGGTTTCTAAGCTCTTGAGTCTGGCTTGTACATCCACATATGATGAAGTAATATCATCCACACTCTCATTTTTTGAGACAAGGGAACCTACAGTCCCCACACCATTCATAAAAGCATCATAATTATCCGCAGGTATACGGACTGTATATGAAGCACTTCGATTACCGTATTCTACATTGCCGTAAGTGGACGAATTTTCAAAGTATCCTCCGTTTGAAGTCACAAGCTCCTTGACCTTAGAAATATCCGTATCAAAATTTTTCGTCTCAAGGCTGATATATGAGCTGTATATCAGCTTGCGGCTCATATCATAATCACTTAAGTCTATATCGTCGACATTTTCCGTGGATGTGGTCTCAGAATAGGAATTATCTATATATGAATCATCATAAGAATAATCGTCCGTATAAGAATATGCTCCCTCATCAGCTGTAGCAGTCTCAAATAATCCCACACTACTCTTGCCATAATCAAATGACTCTTCTGAAGCGACACTACCGCAAGCAACACAAAACATCACTATAAGTCCAAGAACAATTGCAAAAGCACTTCTCTTTTTCATAAATACCCCCTTTAGCATTATTCAATGCCGGCCTTTGAATATGTATGGGTCTCCACATTTGAATAGCTGATACCATCCTCATCATAGTCAATCTCAGCCAAAGTGATTTTCCCATCCTCGATATCTTTTACTGATAACTCTGTCTCTAGTGTACCACATCTTACTATCCCATTAGAAATCTCATAGAGTACTATCTCATCCTCGTAGTCCTGTAGAAGAATATAATTGCCATCACCGGCATGAATATAATATCCATAAATATATTTATAATCACCATATGACTCTGATACAGAATCATCCTCTACAGTGAGGGCGTAACCATATGTATCCTGCTCATAATTATTTGTATTAACTAAAGAAACCGACTCAAGATCACCATCATCATCCACATCAATCTGTTCTGTGAATCCATTAGCGGACAATCCAAATGTATAAAATCCATCTTTGGGAATATAAGCCTCGTTGAAGCCATCAATCATAGAAAATGGCATTGTAAATGAAATCAAACCTGCAGCATATGGTGCAATATCATACTGCTGAAATACAAAAGTCACACCTCTGTTATCCATATAGTGAGTAGGTAAAACTTCACTTTCAAACATCTCAGTAATAGTATCTGAATAAGACGTATCAAACAGACCGCTCTTTGCCTCCTCAGATGAGTTTGAAATCGTATCTAAAATAAAATTTTTAGCATCTTCTGCAAAGGTATCCTCATTACAATAATCTGCCGCCTCAAGCTGAGCTCCTGTCTTGGCATCAAAAGTATAGCCCTCTACTGTAGTACCACCATGGGCGCCTCCCAAATATACAAAGTCGTCAATTACAAAGCTGAAAATACTACTATCGCATCTAATCACTGATACAGTGATATTGTTCTCATATTTGATAGTGTCATAATCATAACCGTTCTCCTTGGCATACTTTGCATTTTCCTCATTAAATTCTGTTGCCTCGGAATTGTAATCATCCACACCTTTGTTAAAAACATATACCTGATTAGAAAAGAAGTCATCCAGCGCCTGTGAAAGAGCCTCATGCTCGTTATCTGTAATCTGAATGCTCTCAATATATCCTGTAAAATAATCATAATCGTCAGCAGACACTGATGTGATCGCATATGTGGGAGTCGATGACTCATTGTCATTTGTAAGGTCATCAGACTGAGAAACCGAAGAATCCTCATTAACGGAAGAATCTATATTCGTAGCAGTGGTCTCCTCGGTCTTGCCACAAGCCATCATTCCAAATCCCATAAGCGCAGCCACAAAAATCGCAAGTTGTTTTCTCATCACGTACCTCCATAAATCAAACATTCCTTATCTACAAGCACAGTATAGTGTTTTACCTGTATTAATTCAAGTAGTACAGCCCCAATTTTATAATTCTTTAGATTTTGTTTTTTACTATATAGGATATTCCAAAGGAATTTCCTATTTAGTAAAAAAGCTTCAGGATTTCCAAAGAAACCCTGAAGCCTTTAAGGAGGATTATATAAATAACAAACATGAAATAGTCTATTTAATAACAAGCCGCTTAGCGCCCTCTGCAGCCAACGCACTACGTACTGTCTCGCTCTCATCAAAAGTAATCTGAGCACACAGACCAGAACCTTTCATTCTCTCCGCTGCAAATGACAATCCATTATTTTTCCTATCCAGCTTAGGAGAATCTATCTGATCCGGGTCCCCCAAAAGCACTACCTTAGAGCCCTTGCCCGCTCTGGTAATAATTTCAAGTATCTGCCCAATAGTACAGTTTTGAGCTTCATCCACAATAATAAATGAATTAACAAGTGAACGTCCTCTCATATATGCCAAAGAACATATCTCGATTATACCTGTCTCAAACATGTCTTCAATTTGGATTTTAATTTGCTCCTTCTCTTCGTTTTGACCTTTTAGGAGCACCTGCAGGTTGTCCATGAAAGGGGCTATAAGTGGAGTCATTTTTTCTTCCAGGTCACCAGGTAAAAATCCTAAATCATTATCTGAAAGGGTATTACTTCTGGTAATCATAATCCTGTCGAAGCCATTATGATAGTATCCCTGCAAGCCTGCTGCCAAAGACAAAAATGTCTTTGCTGTACCTGCACTACCTTTTAGAATAACCAGAGGGAGCTCTTCCGGACTTGCAAGCAATGCATATAACGCAAATCTCTGTCCAACATTTCGTGGCTGACAATACGGAGTATAATAATCCCTGTCCTTCAACAGATGCCATCCATCCGCCTTAAATGTATATAGCGCAGAATTGCTTCCTTCTCTGCAAATACCAAATTCATTCTCGATAAATCCTTTATTAAAAGGACTGTCAAGATCATCTCTGGTAATATCTCTTCTTCCGCTATAATTCTCATTATCAAGAATCATCTCATTGTGATATCCCTGTACTACACATCCACACATAGTAGCATTTATTCTCATGGAGATATCATTGGTGACGAGAATGGTTTCCAAGTCTGAAAGCTTTGCTATACAAAGCACTCCATTAATTATCCTGTTGTCCGGTCGATCCAAAGAAAACTCTGCCGGAACCAGCTTCTCAAATTCCGATTCTTTGGCTATTTTGAACGTGCCGCCATTGGGCATCGTGACCCCTGTAGCATAGTCCCCCTCAATAGACTCAATGTTTCTGATTGACTCTCTGGCACCATAACCAACCTCCGCATAGGCGGTCTTTTTTGAATCCAACTCCTGTAGAGTCGTGGTGGTAATGATGACATTGTTATCATCAAAACCAAAAAGTGCTGTAGGGCAGTGAATCAGGATGTTTGTGTCGAGAACGTAGTTTTTCTTCATAGGGTCACACTCCTTACTATTTAATTTTCACCATCCAGCGCCAAGTAAATCGGTGAATCATGTCTAAAAAACCTTTGACATATAATCTATTTGGTATTCAATGGTTTCTAATTAAATTTTACAATAATACGACCCCGAGTTCTACAATATTTTGTATATTTTTATGTAAATTATGTGAAAAACACCCCTTATGTTGTGAAGATGTCTAACAATAATTTCTTCTACATAAGGGGTTGATTTTATTTGCGATATTAAATTCTTCCAACCAGCAAAAGTCCGGCCAGACCATAATACGTAACCACAGCTACCAAGTCATTCACAGTGGTGATAAGAGGACCTGAAGCAACAGCAGGATCCACCTTTATCTTGTGGAAAAAGATAGGAATAATAGTGCCGATAAAGCTCGATACTATCATTGCTATAAAAAGTGAAAATCCGACTATCCCGGAAACTTTGAAGGCCGCAGCCCACAGATAGCCTTTTAACCCATGGAGATAAATTGCTACAAAAATGAGTGCAAGAACTCCTAATATCAGGCCATTGGTACCTCCAACTCGCATTTCCTTGAGGACAAATTTGGCTTTTTCAAGTCCCGAAATCTCTTCGTCCATCAATACTCTAATAGTGACAGCCAGCGACTGTGTACCGACATTTCCTGCCATATCCAAAATAAGCGACTGAAATACCACCACGATAGCAACCGAAGCTACAACTTTGTCAAAAATACCAATAACAGAACTGGTAACAAGCCCTAGTCCAAGCAGTAAAAGCAACCATGGAATACGCTTTTTGATGCTCTCCGGCAGGCTCTCGTGCAAATCCTCCTCGGCGGTCAAACCGGCTAACTTAGCGTAGTCCTCACCCAACTCATCATCAACGGCTTCGATGATATCCTGAGAAGTGATAACACCGATAATCTCTCCATTTGGATTAAGTACAGGAATAGAATCCTCAGCATAGTCTTTTAACATCTCGATGGTGTCTGATATAAGAGCATCCGCCGCCACACTGGGATAACTATGACTGATAATATCCTCAAGGGGTGTCTCAGCCCTTGCTAAAATCAAATCTCTCAGCTCTATGGCTCCACAATATTTTTTCTCTTCATCCTCTACATAGATAGTATTGATATTGTCATTATTTTGAGACTGGGATATCAAAGAGCGCATAGCCTGCTTCACTGAAAAATCCTCTGAGATAACGATAAAGTTGGTAGTCATCATGCTACCTATCTCATCCTCATCATAGGAATTAATCAGGCGTACATCTGCGGAAGCGTCCTTATCCATCAATTGAATGAGTTTTTCTCTCTGCTCCTCATCATCGATGTCTTCGAGAGCGTCTACCGCATCATCCGCGTCCATGTTTTCCAAGACATCTGCCGCCTGCTCCGGCGTAATCTCGGACAAGTATTCACTTACATCTTCGATATAGGGGAAAATCTCAGATAATCGCTCTGCGCCTAATACTCCAAACAGTCTGCGTCTGTCTTCCGGATCCAATTCCTCATATGCCTCGGCAATATCATTCTCATGATAATCGTCAAGAGCCTCTATCAGCTCCTCGGCACTGATATTAGAGCGCAGTAGGTCGATAATTTCCTGAATCTTGTTGTCCTCTAATAATTCCTTTGTTTCCATATTGATTTCTCCGCTAATAAAAAAGAATGTCATGTCGTGATTGATGACGATGACATCCTCTACTCATACGAAAACAAAGCTCTTTTGAGAACTATAAACTAAAAGAACAGCTATTCATATTAATATGGGATGCCTCGTCGTAGCATAATCGCCCATGACTGTCTGATTTATCCATAGCTGTTCTCCTTTCTTTGAAATTGAATAAGTTGTTTGAATTCAATAAAAATTTAACACAAAAGATAACATTTTGTAAACCCCAATCAGCAAAGTTTTTCCACCATTTTCCTGTCAAATATAACAGAAGTCACTCTGTCAACCTCAATCTGATAAAGTGCGTTGGCTGCCAAGTGTTCAGCTGCCTGCTCTACGTTTCTGATACCGGTGGAAATAACGAATTTGTCCATGAGAGCATCTAAGCCATCCTCAGTGACAATACACTCCTCCGGTCTCATACCCATGCGTTTTAATACCTTCGGCAAAGAAAACCGCCTAAATATCTCCTTTTTCTCTTCCACCGTGTAATCAGGTATATCAATTACAGCAAAACGTGACATAAGAGGCGCAGAAATATCTGATTTTACATTTGCAGTTGCTATGGGATACACGCCCATGGTAGGAATCATGCATTCCATGTAATTGTCTGTAAAACCAAGGTTATCAAGGAGTGTCAATAGTACATCAGCGGGATTGCCATTACCCTTTCCGGAATTGGCCTTATCAAGCTCGTTGATAATAAATACGAGATTGCTGGTGCCGGAGTTTGAAAACGCCTCCATTATAATGCCAGGCTTTGCATTGGAATAGATTCTGGAACTACCCGTGAGCTGTTCAGGATCATTGATAGAACTCATATCAAGAGTAGTCCATGGAAGCTTGAGAATACGGGCTACCGCATATGCGATTTGGGATTTGCCTACGCCTGCCGGTCCACACAGAAGCAATCCGTAGCTAGGCAAAGTATGAGTACGATTCACCTGAATAACAGTCTCCATGATACGCTGCTTGACGGACTCCAGTCCATATAATTCTTCATCTAATATACGTCTGGCCTCCAGGGGGTCAATTGCTTCAAAATAGTCACTCTTCCATTGAATAGATGTCATGATGGAAAGTGCACGCTGTGCATGACGCCTCTCCTCGATAGTGACCTCCGCCGATTTAGCTACAGCCAGATTTCTTCTGGCCCACAGTCTGATATTATCAGGAAATGTCCTGCCTGCGCAGGTAATAAAATCGGTAATAGACTGAATGCTGGTGAGCTTCATATCGTCACCATCCTCAGCCTCCTCATCATCAAGCTCATCCTCGGAAGGTGGATTGGAAGCAAACAGCCGCTCCATCATAAACTGTAAAAATCCATCTTCAGATGAAAGCTTTCCATTACCTATACCGGTCTCTCTGATTTTGTAGACGCTGTAGCCATCCATAGTATTGGCTCCTGAAAGTCTTACCGGTATATGATTCTCCCCTAGCCACCCTATCAGGCTGACAAAGCGGGAATCCACACGTAATATATCCGCAGATACCACCCCGTCTTCTATCTGGGTTTCAAAACTGCTACGTATACTCGGATTAGTAAAAATACCATCCACATGGTGCGCCAGCACAGCATCTCTATCTTCAATTACTATAATAGGTTTATCAGGACTTGCCGTAGCCTCACTTGACCTAAATGTAGTGTAGGTCCTTACTGCGTCTCCTTTTTCCTTTTCTTCCTGAGCAAAATCAAATACAGGCATCAGTTCTCCTTTGAATATTTATTTTAGCAAAGCTCTTTAGCATTTTATATTATTCTTTCTTTAAATTTTCATACCAACAATAACCATCACGACCATTTTTCTTAATATTGTATAATGCTTCATCAGCATATTTGGTAAGGTTATCCATCTCGTCAGCGTCAAACGGGAATCTGGCAATACCAGCGCTAAAACTCATTTTCTCAATTAATCCCTCTGAGTTTGACAAAGTGATCTGATGCACCTCATGCAAAGTAATGCGCAGTTTCTCATCTATATCATACTGATTATCCATATCTAAAATACCGATAAATTCATCTCCGCCCAATCTAAATATCTTGCCACTCTTTCCCAGCTTACTGACAAGTATCTGAGAGAATTTTACCAGAAGTTCATCCCCTATGTCATGTCCCAATGTATCATTTACTATCTTGAAATGATCTACATCAAAGAATATAAGTGCAAAATACTTCTTGGCCTCTACCTTTTGTTTTAGACACATTTCAAAAGCTCGTCTGTTTAGCAGTCCTGTCAAAGGATCGTGTTCTGAGATTTCCTCAAGCAACTCATTTTCATGCTTATTAAATCGATACATAGAAAACACAAGAACAAAAACAATAATCAGCAATACAAAAACAAAGTTAATTACATGGTTTTTGAAATGCTCCATGGTAGATGAAAGTACACTGCTTGGGATACGTACCACTAAGTACCACCCCGGCATACTCTCTATTTTGGTAGTAAACTGGGTATAATCCATACCGTCATATTCGTACTGAACAGCTATGCTCTCCTCGCCTTTTTTCATATCTGCCATCCATGAAGTAAATTTACCTGTTTCTTTTTCATCAATGTCTTGTAGAACCAAATACGTGTTGGTCCAGCTTCCTATATATCTACCATCTTTTGTGACGCATACAATCACATTAAAAGAATCAGAATCCACAAGCCCTATATCAAGATTATCTCCCAACGAACTGGTGACAGCTACCTTTTGAAGATAATCAAATCTATATGTCACAAACATCCATCCCTGCTTGCCATCGCCATATCCGAACCTTGAAAACATGGTAAAAACCGGTTGACCGCATATAGCAGAACGATAGGGAACCGATATGGATACCGGATCTGCCAATTCTGCGGTTTTAAGCAATTCCCATTTTTTAAACTCTGATTTTTCCGCATCAGTAGCATATATATTTTTATCAGCGTCAACGAATCCCATGCTCAAAAAATGCTCATCACTCACTTCAGTTTCTTGAATAGCATCGTATGCCTCCGCCGCTGTAGAAAAATTTTCTGCTGTAAGAACAGCTCCTACCCCCGCAGTGGTGGCAATCATAGAATCTATTGCAGTATTCATTTTTTCAGTCATGATGGTACATATTTCACCGGACATTTCCTGATCATGCTTGGTAATGAGATTGTTAAAGGTAACTATAAGCACAGCGATAGCCAAAATAAACACAGCTAAACAAATCCCACATGTGATAATAAGGGTCTTGCCTTTTTTTATTGGATTGCCCGGTTCATTTTGTTTTTTCATCTAAACCCCTGCTATCTAATACCTTGAAATAGCTTCCGCCACTGCCTCATCATCAAGATTGCTATTGTTGACTATATATACACCTGTGTCAACAAATTTTACGTCCATTATATCTCCATCAATAAGATCACAAACAGCCTCAATACTGTAAGCCCCCATATCATACTGTCTTTGCAGAACAGTAGAAGCGGCATATTCAGAATTCTCTATCAGCAATTTAATCTCATCAGAATAATCAAAGCCCACGACTGCTATGTCCGTCCTTTGACTCATGGCAACCACACCGGCAACAGCCTGGGTAGGTGTACCATTGGTAGCGTATATTCCTGCCACATCAGGATACTGCTCCAAAAAATCTTCGACGAGCTGTTTCCCATAAGAAACTGTACCATAACAATTCATAAGTCCGGTAACAACATCCCAATCTTTGGGTGCATTTACCGACCAATACCTGAAAAATCCAGCTAATCGTTCATTGACAGTCTGAGAAGAAACCGCTCCTACGGCAACTCCCACCTGCAGCTCTTCATCTTCACTATGTCCGTTTTTTTGAAGCTGTGAAATCATTTCCGCTGCGGCATGCTGCCCCGCCAAAAGATTGTCGGTCATATAGCAAACATCAAATTTTTCTGTATTTAAAATAGTGTCTATAAGTACAATCGGCACGCCTTCATCGTATAGTTTTTCGATATCAGGAACCAGTTCTACCGAATCATCAGGGGCAAGTACAATAGCATCTGTGCCGGCAGCCACAGCCTCATTAATAAGCTCCTGCTGACCCTCCCAATAAGTGTCATTGTCGGTGCCGCCATAATAGACATTACATCCCAAATCCTTGCCTTTGTCCATAGCCCCCTTAACAACACCCTGCCAGTAGCTATCCTCGACAATTTTTACAATCAAATATATATTAGGCTGACCCTCTACGATATCAGTGAGCGCCACAAATTCGCTGATATTCATCTCCTCGGCAGACGTATCTGCAACAGTTGTATCAGATGCAGATGAACATGCCGTCATTACACATATCAAACTAAAAATCAAAAGAAAGCTACATAGTTTTTTCATGTAAAACCCTCATAAATATTTCTTCTGTTCAGTAAACCCTCTGCCTTTTACCTCCGACACACGGCTTACAATAATAAAAGCTTCAGGGTCTATAGAATGCACCAATCTCTCAGTCTTTGCCAACTCTCTGGTAGAGACAATAGATAGAGTAATGTCGGTATCCTTTCCTAAATATCCTGTGCGCCCATAAATAACAGTCACCCCTCTGTCGATATCCTGCAAAATAGTCCTTCTGATTTCATCACTTTTTTTGCTAACCACCTTGATCTGAGTCTTCGCTTTTCCAAGAATCAACGCTTTATCTAAGGTGACCGTATACACCACCACCAGAATAATACCGTACAAAACCAGATTGACATCCGTAAAAAGTGCCTGTAAAACCAAAATGCATATATCACACACCCACATAGTCATAGAGATAGGTACTCCAAAATATTTGTTTAACAAAATCGGTGGTATATCCATACCACCGGTGGATGCCCCTGTCCTGATGACCAGACCTAAGCTAATGCCTATAACTAAACCTCCGAAAACGGTACACAAAAACAAATCGTCCGTAAGCTGTAAATGTTCGGCAATATGCTCAGTTATAATAAGTTCTATAGGTAGACAAAAAGTAGACAACAGGGTGTTTGCCGCGAATCTGTTTCCCATAGCTTTCCAGCCAATCAAAAACAGTACTGTATTTATAACAAAAACCGCAGCGGAGGTAGGTATTCCCCACATATGATGTAAAAATAATGCAATACCTGTGCCTCCGCCGGTAATCAAATGCGAAGGTTCAATAAAAAATGCAACCGCGCAAGCATAACAAAAGTTGCCAAATATCACTATTAATGTCGTCTTAATTATCTGTTTCATGATTATTTTTCCTTTGAAAAATATTTTTTGCAACAGATGAATTGTACATTATCGGCGGACATTTGTCAGCACATCACGGTAACGCGCTATTACGTTAGCAGACTAAAGTCTACAGGTCAAAATCCTTGATACTCTCATCTAATTCGACGATTTCTTCTAAGTCGAGGGCCTCCAATCCTTCCCGGATTAATTTCCAGTTTTTGAGAAACCATATTGTCTGTCCAGGATGCTTATACAGTGAAAGCATCTGTGCCCCCTCATATTTGTAAGGATAGACTAGTGGAATATTGGTAGGTCGCGAGGTTGTAAAAAATACCACGCACTTATACATATGCTTTTCTAAGGCATCCGGTGTGGCGCAGTAATAGATGCAATCCTCAAACTCCGGTGCATAGGTGAAGCTCATCTTGGTCTGGCCCACATCAGTAGGATCCATGCCTTCCACATCAAATTTTTCCACGCGAATTGATTTTACATCAAAATCTTCAGTATCCTCCGCTTTAGCTTTCTTGACTGCCTCTTTCCACTTTTTTGCCTCGAGGGGATTCATTAGTCCTGCAAAGAACTTATCCTCCTGCTCTACCTTTTCAGACTCCTCCTCATCCTCGGTAGGGTCCTTGCCTGTCTTCAACCAATGATTTATTGTGTTTAAGTTTTTATTTAATTGACGAAAATGAACGGCATACTGTTTGTCCAAGGTGAGCATATTATTTAAAAACTTCTCATAGTCCGCCTTGTACTCAGCCACGAGATTATTATGTTTAAAATAAAAAGGAAGCCCCACTAATAAAGATATTCCAATTAATATGATTAAAACATTGACGCTAACCCAATTCATGCTCTATCCCCTTAAAAATGAAATAAAGAAAATCCCACAAGAAAAATAACAACCACAAGCAATATCGTATTTACGTATATTAGCCTGGATATCTTACCTATCTCATGCTTATATTCTTCTCTAATGACTTTGACCTTCTTATCAGTCTCAGATTCTATCTTTCCTTTTAAAGTATGATCATAATCAAAAGTCCCCTTGAGTTCATCTATTTTCTCTGAGAGATTTTTCAAGGAGCTTTTGTTGTCTTCCTGATTTTTTACGATGGAATCCTTTATCTCTCGTGAGTCATCATAAAGGAAATCCAATGCCTCCTGCATAGCATACAATTCGCCCTGGAGCCTGTCTATCTCCTCTCGGATAGCCTCTTCTTTCATTCCTACATATCTGTGCCTAAACACAGACTTCCCATTGTAATTTCCTTGCATAACATTCCCCCATTAGTCTTTGCGCAGAATATACGACTTTTTCATATACTTGTCTAAATTTTAGCACTTTCTCCAACCTCTTGTATAGAGATGTCACAAAATCATCATAATCAATATATTCCTCCTTCCAAGTACTCCATGCTCCCGAATCCTTGCACCAATACTTCAGACTTTAGTACAGTAAAAAACAGCCCGGCAACTATCAAGTATTTATCCTCATAGAAACATTATAGTCACGTAGAGAATAAAACTTGATAGTACACCCGGGCTGTAATATAACAGCTAATGTGTATTTATAATGTAAATCGTCCTACACAATCCTGAAGTTCTTGTGCATTGCCTGCCAGCTTATCAGATGCCTGCGCTACTTCATAGCTTGAAGCTGTCTGTTGCTGAGAAGCTGCAGATACATTTGAGGTCTCATCGGCTACTGCAATACTCATCTGCTCGATCTCGTGAATATTACGTGCGATAGTCTCAGTACCTCCTGAAAGCTGATTAACTATAGAACTCATAGTATTTGACTCTTCAGAAATAGAGTTAACCATATTTACTATGTTGTTGAAGGTACCGCCTGCCTCATTGACAAGTTCAGCTCCGTTAACAACATCCTGAGCGCCTTCCCGCATAGAAGCCACAGCTTCTTCAGAATTCTTAGTAATAGCACTGATAAGTTCGGTAATTTTTTGTGCAGCCTGATTTGATTCATCAGCAAGTTTTGATATCTCACTGGCAACAACCGCAAATCCTTTACCCATTTCACCAGCACGAGCAGCCTCTATACTTGCATTCAGTGAAAGCAAATTGGTCTGACTTGCGATCTCAGATATGGTCACAACAAACTCATCGATACTCTTTAGCCTCTCTCCAAGACCCTCCACAACCTGTGCGCTTGACTCTACAGACTCACGAATAGTATTCATCATATCTGTCGCATTCGTCATGTCAGCTGCGCCATTAACTGCCGCTTCGTTTGTAGCCTTTATCATATCAGTGGTTCTACTGATAGCCTGCTCAAATTCCTGCATATTAGTAACAAAAGAATCAGTTTCATTGCTTGCACCTGATACAGCCGATATCTGGCCGCTGCATGAATTCGCCACATTCGTACAAGATGTAGCCACCATCTCACTGGCTTCAGCTGACTGAGATGCTGATGCCGAAAGTTCTTCTGACGCAGAAGCTACAGATGATGTAGTATCGGTAATCTCCATCATAAGATTCCTAATGTTCATATGCATCATATCAAGAGCTTCACAAATAGCTCCAATCTCATTATTTGCGTCCATTATCTTGCGCACTTCAGCTATTTCATCATTCTCAGTGAAATCATTTGCCGCCATGCGAGCTATCTGACTTGTAGCCAGCTTAATAGGTTTGGTAATTTTATTTCCAAAGTAGAGGGACACTACAACACCAACGATAATTAATATAACGAGAATAACTACTGTTGTTACTATACTGTTTCTAAGGGATGCACTTGCTGTTGCCAAATAATCAGCCTTCATAGCGTCTATCTGGTCAATCCAAATACCTGTACCTATAACCCAATCATAGGGTTCAAAATAAATCGAATAGCTCATCTTAGCAGTAGGTTCAGTCTCATCCGGCTTTGCAAAACTAAAATAAGCAAAACCTCCACCATCCTGCAAACCTGCATTGATAATCTCCTGGATATAATATACTCCGTTAGGATCCTGAGCATTATATCGATTAGTCCCCTCAGTATCTCTTCCCAAAAGAACCACGTTATCTCCGCTAGACGTATCTATCCAAAAATAACCATCCCCACCATCATACCTCAAATCTCTCACATAATCAGCCGCTATCTTCTTTGCCTCAGACTCCGTAATCTTACCGGCCTGCTGATCATTATAGATTTGTTCTATAAGAGAATATGCATTTTCAACCTCAAACTTAAGCATATCCTGCTGGTCTTCCAACAAACGATCTCCATATGCCTCTGTCTGATCCTCGTTAGAATTAACTGTACTGATAATCGTAAACGCAGAAATAATAACCGCTGTGAAAACAACCGAGCACAAAATTACAGCAACAAGCAATGTTTTTAAGCTGCCCCTCTTTTTCTCGCTCATACAAAAACCCTCCAACTATTAGATAGAAAAGTTGCACAAATCAAAAGAATGTGTAACACTACTTCATAACTATATCATTTGTTGTCAGATTATTGCCGCTTTTCACATTTAATTCATTAAATATTCGCAAGTGCGCAGTTAGTGTGAATTTTTTCTATCTGCCTCCTTCTCCGCCTTGTGTCTTCTGTTGATATTTTTTTCAGTTTCCATTGTACTGGCACGCTGTACTGCTGCATTTCCATATTTATTTCTTATAGAGTCCAATGTGAAATCAAGTGCTTTTCTCTTTTCTTTGTTTTGATCTTCAAATAAGGACATTTGCTCAAAACCATCTCTATCGATATCACTCAGAGACAATCCTATAAGCCTGAGGGGCTCACCATGCCAGCTTTCTTTTATCAACTGTTTAGCCGTCTTATATATCTCATCCGTAACATCTGTGGAATCCGCCAATTTTTTCTGATGTGATTTGTTTACAAAATCAAGATTTCTAAAAGTCACTCCTATACATCTGCATTTTCCTCCGTCCGCACGCATTCTGGCAGCCACGATGTCAGCCTGTGCTAAAAGAATGCGATTGATACTTTCTAAGTCAACCAAATCATCCTCCACCGTATTCTCTGCAGAATATCCCTTTGCATCCTCAGGTTCGTCCAATACAGGTGAATCGTCGTAGCCATTGGCATAGTTGTGAAAATGTATCGCCGACCTCTCTCCTAACAGCAAAGTCAATTGTTCCACCGGAGTCTTGGCAAGCTCACCGATTGTATTTATATTCAAGCTTTTTAGTCTGACCGTAGTAGACTTTCCACAGGTAAACAAATCGCCTACCGGCAATGGCCACATTTTCGCGGGAATCTCATCCTCAAATAATGTGTGCACTTTATTTGGTTTCTCAAAATCACTGGCCATTTTAGCGCACAGCTTGTTGGATGCCACACCTACATTTACAGTAAAACCAAGCTCACTGTATATCCTGTCTTTTATCTCATGAGCTGTAGCTATTGGATCCGGATATATCAGATGCATACCAGACATATCAAGAAAAACCTCATCAATCGAAAAAGATTGCATGGTGGGAGTGTATTCCTGACAAATTGCTTTAAAAGCCCTTGAACATTTTACGTACCAATCAAAATCAGAACCGGCGATTACCAGATTAGGACATTTTCTTAGCGCAAGCGCCACCGGTTCCCCTGTCACTATGCCATATTTTTTAGCTGGAATAGATTTGGCTGCCACTATGCTTCTGCGGGAGTTCGGATCCCCTCCTACCACTGAGGGTATTTCACGCAAATCAGGCCCGCCGTTTTTCAACATCTCTACAGCGGACCATGAAACAAATGCACTATTAACATCTATATGAAAAATTAATCTATCGCTCATAACATAACAGATTTTGCAACCTTTCCTTAGACATTCATATCTCCCATGTCTTTTATAATTCTTGTAATCTTGTCATTTTTCAGGTGATATACAGGCTCTAACGGCCATGGCAAATCAAGAACATATTCTCTATCCTTGGAATCCAGCTTCATCAGTGACTCAAAAAAAGCCTCCTCGTTTTGGTATCTCCTTTTTCCAAAATCGACTTTTATATAATCCCTTCCGATGGCATCTTTTTTTTCTACTACGCGCCTCATACTAATCCTGCCATACGCATCCTGCTCCTTCACATATGAGACCTTTTCTATTGTATCAGACGGCTTTTTCAGGCAAATAACTCCCTGATTTAAAAAATGATCCCATACAATCTCTCCGATTTTTTCTTTTGACATAGGATAGTCCAATCTATCCATGATTTCGGAAATAGTATATCCCTCATCAGCCAGATGCCTGACAGCTCCGCCTCCTGCAAAATCCGTTATAAAATTCCCTAATGCCTTATTAAAATCATTGCTCATCTTATTATTCAATAACCCATAGGATACTCACTATAAAATTCTGAATTAGAATATTTTTCATCCCGGGTATGATTTTTGTCAAAAATCTCATCTGTTTTCAGGAAATAATCATATGCAGAGTCCACATCATCCATAGTCACGTCCAGGTTATAATAACTTCCATCAAGCTTGACTATATTCCATGCATGTCGCTGCTGCTCACCGGAAACAGTAGCTGTACCGGTTACGATTCTATTATCCACTCCAAGCTCTTTCAACAAGCGATAGCAAAGCACTGCATAACCCTGACAAAGCGCGGTATGATAATACAGTGCCGAATAAGCCGTAGATTGGATATGTCCACTTCCGGGGGTATGTTTGTGGACTGTATCATAGGATACAGTATCGCAGATAAAATTATGGGTCCAAAGTATTTTTTCGTAATCAGTAGAGTTTTCATCGAGGCCACTATTTAAAATGGCCTCCTCCACAAGCTCATCTACTACAGCTTCTTCATCTGCATTAGTGTAATATTCAGGAGTTATCTTAAGCAAATATTTGTATTTAAGAAATCCTTTTTCTTCGCTATAGGTCAGAGTATATCCTCCATACTGATACCTGAGATAGTCGCCTGCATCAGGTGCATCGCTCTCATATAACGACATGTTCATCAGCTCATCAGCAAGCTCTATTATTCCTTCCTCGTCTAATGTCCTTGCACTAAAAGTAATTTTAAAGCGATAGGTTCGATTCATCATAGCTGTGCGAATCCCCTCCGCAATCTCTTGAGAATTTTCAATAGCAATAGAAGTATAATTGTTTTTTACAGAGCAGCTACATACGCCTAGTACAAGTATGGTAAACGTGAGAATTAAACTAATGTATTTTTTCATTTTTCAAAGCCTATCACTACAATGTACATTCTAATAGTATCATTTTCATATAATAGCCATGACATAGGTTAACGCATACAAACCGTAATAATATGGTCTTCTCTTCTAATTATTAGTTGTTTCGTTACTTTAGTGTCTGTGCCCACTCGGCCTCTTTGAAGCCAAGAAGGACTGTATCATCAGTAATAACAAGTGGTCTTTTAACAAGCATTCCATCTGTTGCCAAAAGATTAAGTTGCTCTTCATCACTCATATCAGGAAGTTTCTTAGAAAGCTCCATTTCCCTGTATAGCTGACCACTTGTATTAAAAAACTTCTTAAGAGGTTGATTACTTTTTTCATATGCCGCTTTTAGAGTTGCTTTGTCTGGATTGTTGCCTTTGATATCAATTAAATCATACTTGATTTTGTTATCATCAAGCCACTTCAGAGCCTTTTTACAAGTAGTACATTTTTCATAACAATACACTTTAATCATATCCTTGCCCTCCAATCTAGATATTGTTAACATCCACCTTACCCCGAAGAATACGTTTTACAGTATTCCAATGCTCCTTGTTCTGATGTAATGTAAATTTTTGAACTTTATATTTCCACCTGCCTTTATTGAAAACCTATAACCTTTTCACTAGCCCATTCGGTTTGAGTCATTTCCTCATCCAAATAGATTTCATACCAAATTCGACCATTAGATGCCGTTTCTTGTTTTCCGGTTGCTACATACGTTTGTCCCTGAGTCGCTGTAGCAACTATATCATAGTCTGTTCCAGGGCCTGATCTGATATTTGCAGAACTTTCAGTAATAACCATTATTTCGCCAATAGTTTTCTCATCTTCAGTCTCTTCTGTCTTAAAAGATTCTTTCTGTCCATATCCAGTCACTCCGCTCAACTTATGAAGTCCTAAAGGCGTAAAATGAATAATCGATATAAACAATACCAAAGATACCATATTAATAATAATCTTAGGAATCTTATTCTTTACAAACACACCCTTATTGGCAATAAACTGATCCTCGGTTTTCTTGCGTATTGACATAAATATCTGCTGAAAAGTTCTTTCAAGTCCCATCCAGTCAAATCGCTTATTAAAGTCATCTGCAAATTCTGCAACAAATACAGCAACAAAGAACGGAGGGAGTATATATATTGCCAAAAGAATTAGAATTGCAATTAACGATATCAGAATAGTCTCAAAAGCATTATTTATGCTTTCACCGATGAATTCATCCAAAAATGACAACCATTGAGCCTTAAAGAAGACTTTTCTTAGAACAAGCAAGTTTTCTATACCCATCAAAGACGGGAATAGCCAATTGTCAATTGCAAATAACACTACAAAAATCGGAATTGCTAAACGATGCAGTTCAGTAAATATCGCTTTAGCAACTCCAAATATAAAGTAAACTGCAAATATCGGCCAATAAACAAGCCAATGAATAATCTCGGCTACCACTGAAATCTTGCGTTTCTTTTTTAGCCCTAGCTTTTCATCTATTTCATTTAATACCTTGTTTTGCTTTGCTTTCTTTTCGGCTTTACGGATTATTCCACTTATGCCACCATCACTAATACCGAAATTATCATGAATTGGCTGATAATAATTTAATATAAAATCTGTATCATCTCTAAAAACATAATCCTTGTTAGCAACGTTGACCATGCCCTTTAAAGTTGCAGGCTTCATCTCCACAAATGAATACATATATGAAGTCAAATTAGGATATTTTAATAATAATTTGACTTCTTGAATATTATCAACAACATCCTTATAGACGCCTATGCTTTGAAGTATATTAAACAAATCGCAAAGTGGAAGGTAAGCAGTTCCTCTTTCCTGGCGAACCGCATATACTTCTTTACCTTTATTTGACATCAATTCCGTAAACTGCTTTGCGTCCTCTACAGAATCAATCTCCAAATAATCGTACAAACTCTCTCTAAGTTTTGGATATCTTTGACATAGTTCATTATTTTGAACCGCTTCCTCATACTTCTCCACGGCTCTACGTATTTTTAATACTGTAGCTTCCTGAAACAGATTTGTAATAAGCGGGCTTGATTCATCTTTTTTCTTTCCTTCAATATCCTCAGCTTCCTTCTCATCTGAGTATGAACCCTCTTTTCCCACGCCACTTATTTTCAATTCTTTACTTAACATTTCAAGAATTGCTTTCTTATTTTTTCGTTCAGATTGATAGTACTTAAAAAAGAAATCTACATCAGCCTTTTTTATTTTTTTTGTAGTAGCAACAAGTTGGAAATACTCTTTTGCAAACTGTGTATTTCCTGCCCCCGGTGTAGTCGCAGATCCTCCGGTATTGTTTCCAGCAGGTTTATTGTAATAATTGAATACTTCCTTTCGAAGTTTAGCATCTTTTAAAATAGCTTCATACTTGTCAGCCTTCTCCAGACGTGCACGATCTCTCTCTGCGTTTTTTTCATTTGCACCATTTATACTGGTGTCCCAACGTTTTCTTGTTTGCTCTATCTTTGCTTCCAGATCTTGGGAACTAATATCTGCTGAATCCACCTTATAGAGTTTAAAAATGTTCTCCTGAGCTATGTCTATACCATACTTGCTCAAAATTTTGCCTTGTATGTCAGCCATAAGCTCCTCCTAACATTTTTCCAATTGGTTAATAATTGTTTTTAACGACTTAATATAGCCTCTTTCAAATAAATCAGCCGCCCAGTTTAATACCGAATCTATGATATCTAAAGCCAAAATTGCCACATCTAAAACCAGTTCCAAAAGCGCTACTCCCAAGCCACCAAAAAGTCCCCCTAAAATACCAATTACAACAATTGCCACGAATATAGTTCCGGCTATCTCACCTATACCACTGGTCAAAATGCCATCAGTGATACTATATAGAAGATAAAGAACTATAATAGCAGCTAATGTCAAGAACCCTATGCTCAACAGCAATGCCAACGATGATATTAACGCACTAAATCCGGATGCCAATGCTTTAAAAACATTTCCCAGTAGGAAAAAAACTATGGCAAACACGGCTGCCCAAAATATTACAAATGCTACCATGAGCTCCTCCCACTTATTCAATGTTCGCTGAAGACATTCTAATTGCTGCTTTATTCATTTCCTCATCTGTCATCTGATTTGACAACTGGAATGTAGTATCAAGCTTTGAATGATACATCTGCTCCTCTGCTACAATATGAAGAATTCCGGAATTATCCAAAGCAAGTGTTTGAATAACCGGTGTTCCCTGCGGAACTGCTTTATTAAATTTCATATTGATCACAGTGATTGGTTCCCTTCCATCAATCTCCATCACAGAATCTGTGCTTCTGCTCTCAAATATCTTCAAATCTAATGCAGATTGGTTGTTAGAACTTGTATAAAACGTTTCTGTTCTGGTAGCTGGAAGCTTATCATTTATCATCAACATATTGAAAATTTTCAATGTATCCGTGCTATCTAATGCAGCTATACCATAAGTTCTTGAAAGCACATTGGTAATACTGATTCTCATGTCAGAAGCGCCTGCACCTCCAAATCTTGCATACTTCTGGTCAAGTTCACCGGTAACAAGATTATCCTCCATAATTTCCGCTACAGATTTACCTGTTTTTTCTGCTTCTCCAGCAACAAAGTCATTGTATGCTTTTTCATTGCTAGCATAGATAGCAGCGCCCTTCGCAACCGCCTCGTCAGGATCAGTAAGTACCGGCGTAACATGATAATCTTTTTCAATCATCGCTGCTACTTGCGGCATTCTTGAAGAGCCACCCACAAGAAGGACTTTATCTATTTTGGAAATAGGATATCCTTGCTTCTCAGCAGTAGCTAACACATCATCAAGTAAGTTCTTTGTTCTGTTCAACAAATCACTTGTTAACTCTTCATATTTCTCACGAGTTAACTCCTCACGGAATCTTCCCGCAGGTCCATTAACAGAGATATTAACCTTCTCTCTAGAAGTGAGAGCCTTCTTCCATGTCTCTACATCCACATATAGTGATGCAATAGTTTCCGGATCTTCTGAAAGATCCTCCCCATTTTCTTCCTCATAACGCTCAGTCACATAATCCATGAGAGCCTCATCCCAGTCTTTTCCACCAAGCTGGTCGTCTCCCCCTGTACATACAACTGAAATATCACTTCCTGCTATACTCATGACCGTGATATCAAATGTTCCACCTCCAAGATCATAGACCAATACTGTCTCGTTCTTATTATTTCCCGAAACTCCATAACTAATTGCAGCCGCTGTAGGCTCGTTAATGATATTAAGAACGTTTAATCCTGCAAGTTCACCGGCAGCTTTTGTAGCCTGTCTTTCATTCATCCCGAAATATGCAGGGCATGTAATAACTACGTCTTTCACAGATTCACCATCCTGTAAAACACCAGTCTGTCTAAGTTCTTCATTTGCATCATTTACAATCTTCTTCAAAATCATTGATGAGACTTCAGGTGCATGATATGTTGTTCCATTAAGAGTAACAGTATCATTCTCTTTTCCCATCTTTCTCTTGATGAACTGAATAGTTTTGTCCGGCTCCATTTCGATAGAACGTTTTGCTTCAGTACCAACTATGATATTATCCTCTGATTCAACCATTACAACTGAAGGTGTTGTATGGTCCCCGTCACTGTTCTTTAAGACTACCGGCTTTCCGTACTCATCAATATATGAAATACAAGAATAAGTCGTTCCTAAATCAATTCCAAATACGTAACTCATATTTTTATCTCCTCTTAAGCTTTATATTGATATACAATAACTCGTTCGGGAATTAAGACTTTATCCGCTTTCTTATACCCTTCCGAGATACTTTCTTTAATTGTTTTATCAAGTGTAGCATCATCTGTCACTTCAATTTTAGGCTGATGTATTGATGCATCAAATACATCCCCCTGATTTGATGTATAAGGATCAACATTCTGTTGCTCTAGCAAATCTGTCAAATCCTCCAAAGCATATTGATATTCTTTTCTTAGTACATCTGCAGATAAATCTTCCCAACCTGTTGATGTTGCAAGACGATTCATATCTTTTCGAACTTTAATCACAGCCTTCATTAACTGATCTACAAATCTGTCCGCTGCTCCCTGCTTATAATAATCAAGTTCTTTATGGAGTTTATCAATCATTTCATCTTTGACTTCTATCTGATTTTTGATCAATCGCTCCATCATCTGTCCCTGCTCTCTAGTATTAAGCAGGATTTCCAGAATCTCTCCAGATGTCGTCCCCTCTTCATCGGGCTCCATTTGTTGAATAATCTTCTCCTCCAAGTTATCAAAATCGTCCATATGAACCTCCTATTTATCTTCTTTCTCAACAGCTTTATTTTGCCAATTGACATATTTACCCGCAGCTTGAGCTACTTTAATATAGCTATCCATATATCATATCCTCGTAAATATCATAAAAAACAACAAAACACAGTATATACAATTTGAGGCAAAATATCCACTTAGACTTTATTGGAATTACAAAATAATTTCCGATAAAACAAAAAGGGCCTGAAACTATGCGATTTTCACATAGTCTCAGACCTTGAAAATACTGGATTCTAGAGATTGACCTCTAAGCCACTATAAGCCTATTCCATCTCTAGTCACGATACTTTATATTGGCTCCATATGGTGCTATCGTATCTAGATATTGTGGTGGAATTCCACTCATTCTATGTAATTCTATTTTTTCTAAAAGTTTTTGCAACAAGATTGCAACCACGAGATAACTTCTATATATTATCTCGGTTTTGTAACATATGCGTAAAACGTCTTACTTCCACAATTCGTTCCTTTCCTTCAGGAATCACTACATAATAAATAATATAGTTTCCTACATAGATACGATAATACGGATAATCACGTTGCTTCTTAGATGGGACCGGTTCATATCCCTCCGGATTATTCTCAAGCCTCTCTAAAATGGCTCTTTCAACATTATTAAGTAGATTCTCTGCTGCCGTAGGATTTCCCAACCTATTAGTAATATATAATACTGCGGATTCCAATTCTTTATGAAATAGTGGAAGATATCTTAGTGTGTATTTCTGATTAAGCATTTATCTTCTCCCTAATAGAGCCAAATACTTCATCATGCGTTAATCTCTCCGCCGTTGAAGCCGCTGCCGCATCAGCTACATCCATAATGTATTCTTCAGGTTCAATCATTCTTGAATATGCATCAAGGCTTAGTACAACCATCGCCCCATATCCATTTTTTGTTAAATAGACAGGATCCCCACCTTGAACAATCTTTTCAATATCCGTAAACTTATTTCTTAAATCAGAAACTGGTCTAATCTGCATCATATACATCGCCTCCATCCTTTATCAGAATTTTATCATCTTTATGATATCGCAAACAGGGGCATTTTTCAATGTATGTATTGTCTACCATGTTTACTACCTCCAACCAAAACTATTTGATTCAAAAACATATCAACGGCAGTAGACATAGGAATGCCAAGTCTTCCAAGAACTGATTCTGCATCCTGTTTTAAGGTCGGGTTTACTCTTAAATTCAATTCACGGTATATAAGTTTAGACGCTTCTGCTCCATAAAATCCTCCGTAAAGAAAGGGCTGTTCAAATGAACAGCCCATCAACTTCCACTTTAGTTGGATAAATCCCTCACGGTAGGACTCACCGCTGTTACAACTGCCACTTTGATGGTCAAACAATCCAGTAGGCCTCTCTGCTTTAATCTATTATTAAACGATTACAAACCCATATAAGTCAAGGCGTTTCTCAAAAAAACTACAAGCCTCTTATAATGCTTAGGTAATCCTGTCTTTGGTCTACAACTGCATATACAATAACCTGTTTCTTATTATCATCAACTTTATAAAACACAAAATCTTTTTCCAAAATAAGAACCAGGTATCCTTGCCGCTTAAGTATATTATACTTTGGTTCTGTGCCAATGTATGGATTCTCTCCCAGATTCATAATAGATTCTTCAAGATTATCCAATTTTTCCAGTGCCACATCCGTCCCAAAATTTTCCGCTACATAAAGGACAATTTTTCTAATTAAGGAGTCTGCTGTGTCAGTTCTTATAACTTCGTACTTCAAGGCTTGCCCTCCTTAAGAAGACTCCTTAAGTCGTCAAACGTATCATTCATCGGTGCAACCCTTCCGTACTTAACATCTTCATCTGCTTCTGCGAGAATCTCTAAAAGCTCAATCCTTGCTTTCATTCTTTTATATTCTTCGTATGCGAGTGTAACTGTATCTCCTCTTCCATTTACCGTAATAATAACAACTTCATTATCCTCACGGCACTGTCTGGAAATTTCATTATAGTGATTTCGTAAATCTGCAGATGGTCTGATTACTTCTTGATGTGCAAACATAATTATCACCTCCGTTCCTATAGACATATTATATCATCGTATGTCTATGTTGGCAATATCTTGATGATATTTTTCACGAAATACGCCTTTGATTCAGAAACGCTAAGTGTCTTCATAATGTCTTTGACTGAAATAAAAATTGTATTGTCTACCATATTTTCTACCTCCAAAATAAGTTCTTTTATC
>FLNY01004377.1_pt1 | contig 50085 bp, 20 predicted proteins | sample 1140381 | NCBI WGS metagenome assembly FLNY01 (sample SAMEA3878172, study PRJEB12797) | bioreactor metagenome | biome: Moose rumen | place: Sweden | collected 2011-10
CGAATAACTATGAGCTCAACAATTCTGATAAAAGTCCATCTCATCAGTGAAATCTGTGTTCATAAACTGAAATTTTAACATGCGAAACTTGTGTTAGGTCAAAAAAAAGTGACCCGGCGCTATGCCGGGCCACTTTCTTATTGGAATCCGTTTCAGGAATCTCCGGAATTTCAGGAAACTCCGGAATATCCGGGACTTTTTACTTCTTGATTGCCATCTTGCGTCCGTTCACGATGTAAATGCCGTTGTTGGTAATCGCGCGAACCTGACGTCCGCTGAGGTCGAACACGCGACCGCCTGCGAGAGCGTCCTCAAGGCTGCGCATTGCGTTGTCAGCGATGTTGACGCCGTTGATGCCGACTGCCTCTTTCTCTGCCTCAGTCAGGAAGCCGATGTTGCTTACCACTGCGGGAACAGCGTTGTCTGCAAGCGTCAGACCGAAGCAGGTGCTCCAACCGCCGGCGTTGTAGAATACGGTGTCCTCAGTTCCGAGGGTGCCCGCGATCGATACCTGGGAGAGATCCCAGATGAGGGTCACTGTGCCGTCCTCGTTCTCAACAATCTCTGTAGGAGCGATCTGGCTGCCGTCGTTCTTGTTGTTCAGCCACCAGAGGTAAGAGGCGCCGGTGTCGGTGGAGATACCGCTGGCCGTGATGGTGAAGTACTTGTTGTCAGCGCTTACGTTGTACTCGTTCGTGCCTTTGTACTGCAGGTTCACGTTGTTAGAGCCGGTCTTGTCAACCGTGATGGTTCCGTCCTCGTTGTAAGTCACGTTGTCAGGAGAGATGCGGCCAGGGTCACCTGCCTGCCACTCCTCGGCAACGAACTCGTAGCTCTTCTGGAATACGGCAGTAACAGTCACGTCTGCTGCTGGCATCGTGAAGTAGTAGTCGCCGTCCTCGTCCTGAGAAATCTCAAGCTCAGCCTCGCCTTCCTCAGTAGTGTAAACTGCCTTCAGCTCTGCGAGCTCAGCGCCTTCTGCAGGCTCCACGAAGAGATATACATCAGCGCCTGCCGCAAACTGGTTCCACTCTGCCTCAACTGTTCCGTTAGCAGTCTCTGCCACGGTCACCTTGTAGGCGGTAGGGAAGATGGCGTCAACTTTCACGAGCACTGCGTCCTCATCGTTTGCGTATGCCCAGTAGGTGCTCACTTCGCCACCTGCGCCAAGAATGTTGTAGCAGAGGTAGTTGATGCGGTCGTTGATCTTCACGCAGATTGGAGCCTCAACGGTACCAGTGAAGTTATGGAAGTCACCATTCTCTCCACGCCATCCGTCATAACCGCCAAAGCTCTCAACGAACTCGCCGGTGGAAGGATTGTAGCCGAAGATCGTGGCGTCGTCGAGTGACTCGATACCGAGAGCGTCGGTGATTTGCTTAATCTCCTCCTCGGTAAGAGAGACTGTCTTCTCCTGGAAGTAGTCTGTAGCATCAGTGTAATCTACGGTCTTAGCAATCTCAACATCAAGGATGTTGCGCTCAACTGCAGGGAGAGCGTCAACGAAGTTAATGTTGATTGACAGAACAACTGCCTTTCCGTCCTTCACGAATGCGTAAGGTGCCGCATAGCTGTCGCCATTTACGAAGTTTGTGTCGTGTGCTCCGATATAGTCGATCAGTCCAGTTGCCGGATCCTGAATCTTCACACAGAGACCGTTTGCACTCTCACCCCACTGGGCTGCGAAGCCTTCGGCATTACGCCATCCGTCGATGGTGCCGTTGCCATAAACTGGAGCGGTGGTAGTGCTGTCCGGGTTGAGCCAGTAAGCGGTGAGGTCAGCCATGGTTGTGCCTTCCTCGAAGAATGCGAGGATATTCTCAACTTTGAACTTAGCAGTGTCAGCGCCGTAAGCCGTTTTCTCAAGTACTTTCTTGCTTACCTCAACAGTGCCGATAACAGGAATCTGCTCGTCGTTCACTGTGATGTAGCCTTCAGGTTCGCTTTCATCTTCCATCTTCTTGATGTTCCAGACCACGTTGCCGTTGCTTGCTTTCTTGTCACCATAGCAAGGAGAGCCGGCTGCGTTGCCGTCGCTGGTGTTGGTTCCGTACATACCGTTCTTACCAACGATGTTGTAACCGCCGTCGGCCAGAGCATTGATGGTCCATCCGTAAGGCTCGGCAGATGTGGTCATGGTCCAGTTGTTGCTGCCTTCGTAAACGATGTAGTTCTCGTTGTCGGCAGTGAGGGCGTAGGCGCCGTCCTCCTGAGCCACGAAGTAGATAGGAGTGCCTTCCTCAGCGATTGTGTTGGAAGTGCCGTCGATCTTGAGCTGGAACTCACCTTCGCTGGTAGCGAGTGTGAACTGATAAGGAACACCTTCCTCTGGGAGGATCTGCGCGTCGGCTGCGGTAGCCAATGCGGCGGCAACCTCCTCTGGAGTGGTAGCGGCCTCGATAGCCTCTTTCGCCGCGTTGATGCCTTCCTCGCTGTATGCGAAGAGATCTTCACCCACCTTGTAGCCTTCGAGTGCCTTGAGCGCCTCTTCCTTCGCTGCAGCGAGCTCTGCGGCTGCCATCTCCTCGTCGGTGAGATTCTGCAGGGTCACGTTGTCGAAGAATACCTTGGCGTTGGAGTTGGAACCGCCACTGATGGCCTGGATACCCACCTGAATCTTACCGGTGGTCTTCTCGGTGAGAGTGAAGCTTACCTGATCGACTACCCATTCGTTGGAAGGATAAGACTTGCGGTCGGAGAGATATGCGTCGCCTTCGTCAGGAACGAATCCGAGCAGAGAAGCGGCCTGGGTCTCTGTATATGCGTTGTAAGCCTCTGCGGAGAGGATATAGTTACCTGCAGGGAGGGTCACAGTCTGATAGTAAGTGACAGCACCGCCCCAACCGACAGTGATACCTAGTGCGCCACCCTCTGTGTTGCCGTTGATGTCGGCGGCAGGAGCGGAAGCGGAGTTCAGCAGAGTAGCAGTACCATATTCATACACAGCGGATGCACTCCATGCGGCGCCACCGTTGGAAGTCCATTCTGACACTTCCTTAGAGTTAGCGGAACCGGCTGTTGCGAGATCCTCAGTCTGATAGTCGGTAGGTACGTCGAAGGTAGGGTTGGAGATTTCAGGAACCGGAACATACTCCGCGTAAGTCACGTTCTTGAAGCTCAGCCAGCTGATGTTGTTGTCGGCTGCCACGTCGAATCCGAACACGAGGTTACCCTCTGCGTCGGCAGTGCCCTGTGCGGAAAGCTCGGCCAGATAGAACTGAGTGCCCTCTACTGCCTCACCCTCGAACGGGATAGCGGCCTTCACCTTACGTGGAGCGGCTGGAGACACATCGTCGCCCTCAACTGGCTCAACGGCCGGTTCCTCTGCCTCGTCTGCGCCTGCGAAGATGCTGATGCCGTAAGGAGCGTCGGCTGATCCGTTCTTCACGCGTACGCGGGTCCATGCGGTCATCTCATAGGTTGTGCCCGGCTCCAAGCCGATGAGTGTGGCCTGCAGCGTGTTGGCGCCGAGTGAGTTGGTGTCACCGGTCCAGTACTCGAAGAACGGAACGCGGAACTCTGTGCCGTCGGAGTTACCCTCTGTGCTCCATGTGTTGATATACAGGGATGTATCGTAATCCTTGCACTGAGCGCCGCCGATAGTCCATGCGGAGAGCAGGATGTCGTCGATGTTGTTGGCTGCATGCCAGCCGGTGTTGTAGGCAAGGTCGGATGTCAGCGAGGCAACGACTGCGTTGTCGAGCGTGCCGGCCTCGTATGCCTGATACCAGTCGCCGTAGTATGCGTTGTAAGCATCCTCGGTATATACGTTGGTGGTCTCAAGAACAGCGCCCATCTTGGCGAAGTAGCCGGCTGCACCTGCGTATGCGTTGGCCTTTGCGGTGGCGGCGTTGATGGCGTCAATGGCTGCCTTGTATTCCTCAGCTGTGTCGTACTTCTTGTTGTTCTCCTCAACAGCTGTGGCCAGCTCGTTGGCAACTACCTCAGGAATATTCTCTGTGTCAACGGCCTCTGCGGCTGCCACTGCGGCTGCAAGAGCGTCCTTGGCAAGAACCTGAGCGGTCACGCCCTTCAGCTGGATCACGTGCCAGTTGGTAGATAACGAGGTCTTGCTCATGGCGAGCGTCACCTCACCGTTCTCACCTACCACAACGCCGTCGAGTGTCACGACAGAGGCGCCTTCAGGGAAGTTGGTGGCATACCAGATTGGAATCTCACCGCCGTAAGTACCTTCGCTGGTGGTGGCGGTCAGACTCACACCTGTAGGATTCTCCTCTGTAGGATCGATCTTGTCGCCTGCGTTCCATGTGCCCTCTGAGAAGGCCTCAGAGCTGAAGCCGCGGCCGAAAGTATAGGCTGCTGCGCCGTAGAGCTCAATCTTGTAGGTGCCAGGAGCCAGACCGGTCACTGTCTGATACAGAACGTCGCCTGTGTAGTTGCAACTTCCATCGTAGTACTCGCACACCTGTACGGTCTGGCCTGCGTTGGTCGTCACTGCAGGGCAGAAGTTCGTTGCGGTGTATCCGGCCGAGGAGCCTTTGATGGTGGTCCAGTTGCTTGCCTGGGTCAGTGCGGAGAAGGCATTGGTCATGTCGGTCTCAACATAGATTACTTTCTCTGCGAACTCAGCAGACACGGTCACGTTGCTGGCTGGCATCACGAAGCTGTAATCCTCAGCGAGCTCAACAGCTGCTCCTTCTGCGTCGGTCACAGTTACAGAGACAAGGTCATAACCAGCATTTGGCTGAACAGTCAGCTTAACTGGCAGCCCGTCAGGCGATTCGGTGGCATTGGCTTTGAGTACGCCACCCTCAACCTCGTTCACAGTGATGGTGTAAGTGCTTACTTCACCAGTCTTCTCCATAGTCACATAGTCGGAGTAAGTCACGCTGTTGTTGTTGGTTGTCTCGATGAATGCGATACCGTTACATGCAGGGATTTTCACACCCTCAGCTGTCATCAGGACACTTTCGGTTCCCGCATTTGACCATGTGAGGACTACGCCTGTGTCGTGAAGACCTCCCTCGGCGTCGATATAAGAAACACCAATGGAGGTGGAGCCGCTACGACGGGAAATACCATAATAGTTGATGGTGTAAGCACCAGCTTCAATCGGCTCTTCCACATAGAAACGGGCACCGTTGGCATGACCTGCACCTGCGCCGCCTGAGTAATTCTTGTTACCGCTTACCGGGGTAGGAGTTGACTTTGATGCCTTCATCTTCTCGATTTCCCAGAAATAGTTGATGTCGCTCATTGTGTCGTAGTCAACCTTCAGGTCGGTATCGATAGAGTTGACCTCACCCATGAATTCTGTTCCGCTATAAGCAAACCACTTACCGTTGCTTGCCTTGGCATATTTGCTCCAGAAAATTGTCTCGGTCTCGTCCTCAAAGAGAGTCCCGGCACCGAGTTCAATCTCGTCCTCATCGCCTACAAAAGCCTTGGCTGTGTAGTCGTATGTGGCGAGTTTCTTATAAGTGATTGTGATAACAGTAGAGCCGTCGGCGGCGATTTTTGCCTCTGCGGCGTCATCGCTCACGTAGGCGTATTTCTCTGTTTTGTCCTCGTTGTAGAATTTCTCTTTGTCGGAGGCAATCAGGGTGATAGGGTCGCCTACGTCTCCGCTTCTTTCCTCAGAGGCTTTGATTTCCACACCGTCGCACACCCATTTCACGGTGTAAGTGGCTGTCGCAACATTGTAGTCGCCTTCTGTGGTGGTGATTTTCAGGTTGTCGAACGCGTCAGCACGGTCAGTGTTGGCGCCAACATTATAAGCGAAATGCTCAAAAGAGGCAATCGGGTTGGTGTTGGTCATCGCTACTGAGAAAGTGGCAGTCTTGCTCGGGTTCGGACACGTGATGGTTGATGTGATTAACTTCGTTTTGTAGTTGAACTGAATCTCAAAGTGGGTGGCACGTTCATAATAAGGCTTGTTGCCATTATGACTTCCATAAGCACCTGTCATGTCGATACCCAATGTGTTGGCATTGGTGCCTTTGCCGTCCCAACGCGCCATCTGGAACGTTGCGACATACTCACCTTCTGCATCTACCATGCGGAAACCGGAACCCATACCGTTCTTGTTTCCCCAAGCTATGTCGAAGCTGACAGTCACAATGTCTTTCGTACCTGCCCGCTCTTCCTCTGCAATGGCTACAGAGCATGTTCCATCTACATTGCGAAGCCATCCACTATCCAGGTAGGTGTTGGCTCCACCGATGGTCATGGTGTTCACCGTGCCATCAACTTTGGCGCTGGAAATGGCATTGCTGAAATCAATGTCAGCATTGGTTGTCACGTCACCTGCCTCAGCAAATGCGTTTGTGCTGAAGATGGTAAGTGCCACCAACATCAATAAAGAATAGATTTTCTTCATAAGTTGTTTTGGTCGTTAATTTAATCTGTGCGCTCGGCTTGTCAGCACAGTGTTAGTTTGTTAAGGATTTTGTCTTGCCGGCGGATGCAAGCCGATTTTGAATTCTCCCAGTCTGAGTGGTAAGACCATCGCCGGCGTTTTTCTTGTTAGTTCTTTTTTGTTTTAGTTAGTTCTGATTTTTATTAGTTAGTGAATAAAATTATATTTTAAATGCAAAGAAACAAAAAAAATGTGAGAAATTGGCGAAGAATGGTTCAAAAGCGTTAAGTTTTTGCAAAATTACCTTATTTTATATAAGAATAATCCGCACAATTATCCGTTTTTTTGGAAAATTGTACGGAATTCTTCATGCTTTTCTTTCCAGAGAGTTTAAAAAAAAAGACACTTTTGTTTTTCTTCTCACAGATTTCTCAGATTTCACGGATTTCGGACATAGATGAACTATGTCCCTACAACAGACGGGTTCTGTACGACATAGTTCCCTTGTATGTAACCCAACCACTGTAGGACCTTACTTCATGTATGGCCGAAAACCACATAGAAAGTCATCTGTGCAATCGAACGAATGACTATGAGCTCAACAATTTAAAATATCTGTCAATTCTGCAATCTGTGAGAGAAAAACTAACTTCACTATTCACTTTTCACTTAATAATCACCTTTTTGCCGCCATGGATATAGATGCCCGGGCGGGCAGGGGTGACGATGCGCATACCCTGCAGGTTATACCATTCGTCGTTTCCTCTCTGTCCAACATTGTCTTTGTCGATGCTGATGATACCGGTCAGTCCGTCGCCATACAACCGCAGACAAACGTCGCTGTTGAGACCAGACGGCACAAGTTTCCAGCCGGCGAAGCTGGTGGCGGTGGTGCCCACGTCACTGCCGGAGATGACATTGAAATTTGTGTCGTCGAAGATGCGCCACACCGTGCCGTTGGCGTCCATCTGGCGGATGCGGTTGGCTGGCAGGTTGGTTACGTCGATGCGGATGGCGTTGTCGCCGGGCTGGAGCTTGCCCGTGAGGTCAAGGACGAACGGCACGCACCAGGCACAGCCTATGGAGTCGCTGTTCACATATACGCGTGCTGACTCACGCACATCGCCCAGGTTAATCTCTATCCTCTTTGCCAGCAGCAGCTGCTCTTCCGAGAGTGTCACACGGGTCTCATAACTGCCTGTACCCATCAGCTGGGCAACGTTGCCGTCGAGCGTCTCCCATGTCTGCGCCTTGTCCAGCTCATAGGTGTGGGTGTAAGTCTTGTAATCAGCTAAAGTGGCGTCGCTGAAAGTGAGTGTCCACGGCTGGTTGAGCGGCAGTTCTGTAATGCCATCATTGGTGAGATCCACGTCTGTTGTCAGCCCTTCTGAAGTGATGTCGTAATCGTAGGTCTGCAGGATGACAGACGCGCCCGACGGAAGATTCAGAAAAACGCGCCCTTGTTCGTCGGTCAGCGCCTGGCGGATAGAGCCGTCGAGAGGATTGAACAAGGCTGCCGACTGAAAGCTGACAGCAAGTGGCACGTAGGCCGTTACGTCCTCTGCTGTGAGGTTGGAGATGAAATAATGATGTCCGTGTGCGTTTAATCGGCGGATATAGCGCAGCCCGGTCATCCGTCGCATTGGTTCTGGCTGGCACACAGCGTTGAGGTCTGCCTCTTTGGCGTTCGGCTCTATAATGATGGCGCCCAGCGCCTTGAGTGAGTCAAGGATGGCGACAGTCGTCTCCGGCATATAACTTCTGGTCGGCACTTGCAGGGCTTTGTAGCGCGCGCCGCCTTCGGTTACGAGCATTCCTCCTTCGTAGCGCAGATGCTCAATCATCTTGTCGCTGATATAGTCGCTGCCATAGCCATAGACATCGAGTGAGTCGGCCATGCGGCCGAGCGCTCCATACTGACTGGCGAAGTCACTGATGGCACACAGGCGGAGCCAGGTGCTGCCGGCCTGATGCCATGAGTTATAGCAAGGGAAATAGAGGAGGATGTCGTTGTCGGGCGTTCCCGTCTGCAGGAAACGCTGGCAGCGGTCCACGTAGGTCATGAACTGTGGCGCGTCTGCCCAGATGCTGTTGGTGGGCGACATGTCCATGCTGGCATAGAACTTATAACCCGGCCACGGAGCAGACTGAGGAGAGTAAGTGGTGCCATGGAAGAACATACGGTTCACACCGGCCAGGAACATCAGGTCCATCTCGGGCTTCATCTGCGAGAGGGAGGTGCGGAAATGCTCGGTGAACCATGTGAAGGTCTCGCTTGAGGCGAGTGGCTTGCCGGTGACGTGGGCGGCTGAGGCTGCCAGCTTGAGGGTGGCGAAATCGCTGGAGTTGCGATTGAAAAAGCCGGGATCCTGACGCAACCCCTTCACCGTGATGTCGGACATGCCATAGCCCTCTATCTCAGGGATATCCACTGTGGCGTAGGTGTCGAGAAGGTTCGATGGCGACCCGTGCGACTGGTTGCGGGTGAGCACACCATGACGGTGGGCGAACTCGGTCCATGGCTTTACGAAGTTGTCGATATACATGTCGCCCATGGTCTCTCGGTAGTCGCTGCGCACCTGATTGTTTTTGTCGGTTGAGAGGCGTAGCAACTCCGGCAGATGATGTTGAAGCTTATAACCGCGACGTTTCTCAAACTCCTCGAAGAAGCGGGGCGACCAGTCGGCATTGAAGATTTCATAGGAGTCGTTGAAGAAAGTGGCAGGGTAAGGGTCACCGCTGCGTGAGAATGCGGTCTCAAACACCTTAATATAATTGGCAACGGCGGCACTGTCAAGATGGTCGAGCACGAGTCCCTCGCCTCCTGGAGCTGCCCGTTTAACAGCCTGGAGTGTGTGGCCGTTATAAATGGCGATGATGCGCCAGCGGCCGGTCTGCTCGGGTGTCCATCTCAGAGTGTTGCCATCCATGAACGGAGTCACATCCACCGTGTCGGCTCCGCTAATGCGCTGCGGGAACGCCATCACACAGTTGAGCGTACTGGTGGAGGCTGGATTCATCTCGAAGGTGATGGCTGGATTGTCGGAGCTGGTGGTCGCGTCTTTGGTGTAATACTCCAGCTTGCCGGCTGCCTCGCTGGTCTTTACCGACGGTCCGCCAAACGGCCAGCCGGTGCCCATGTTCATGTCTATCTGGATGCCATACTGCTGCCCCAGCTCCTGTGATTTTTTCAGCATATTCATCCAGGGGGTGGTGAGGAAATTAATGGGAGAGGGATCGGAGGATTTCCGGTATTGGCTCTGAATGCCGTAGATAGGTGTGATTTCCAGTGTGCCGATGCCCACACGGGCATACTCTCTCATCAGGTAGTCGAGGTTCTGCTCATCGACAGCGCTGCCCATCCACCACCAACGGACCCCGGGTTTTGTCTGGATGCTGCCTTCAGGCCATGACGGTGTCTGGGCAAATGTGGGCAAAACAGAGAAAAATACAGTAAAAAAAGGAATGAAAAGTCTTTTCATAATAGTTGCGTGTTAGTTTAGAATGCAAAATTAAGAAAAAAGAAGGAAACTGCAAAAATGCCCTTTAAATTATAATGTACAGCACGAAAAATCATAAAATAATTGAATAATTCCTTTTTTTTGTATATTTTTGCAACGTAATAAATATACGCCTGATAATGACTAATAACTTACGCTATACTATCTTTCTGTTCTTTTTGTGGATGCTGTCGCCCCTCGTGGTTGTCGCCCAACACCATACCCGTATTGTGAGCAGCTATCTGTCGGTGGACGACGGTCTGTCGTCCAACAAGGTGCACGACCTGCTGCAGGACAATCAGGGATATATGTGGATGGGCACAGCCTATGGACTTTGCCGCTACGATGGCTACAGTTTCCAAAATTTCTATTCCCTCGGCTACGACGACTTCAGAGAACAGGCCAATATGGGCAATATCTACCTCGATAGCCTGAACAACCTGCTGTGGTGCCGGACAGCGATGTACACATACGCTTGCTATGACCTCTCACACAACTGCTTTGTGGACTATTCATGCGGACAGGGTGTTTACAAGAGTTACCGCAGAAACCTCTTCCTGAAAGACGGACTCTGCATGTATGACGACCGACGCATCCGCATCGTCAGATACCAGGACGGTATGTTCTCATGCGTGGACTTCTCGGCCGACGAGGGTAACCTTCCGGAAGGGAATGTCATCCGCATGATGGAGGACAGCAAGGAGAATCTGTGGGCAGTGATGGACTCCGTGGTGGTGAGAATAACCGGCGACAAAACGGTCAGCCGGGTGATAGAACACCGTCCGGTGAGCCGCGGATGTGCGTGGAACAACCAGTGCTATTTCCTGACAAAGGATAATCACGTGCTGATCTATGGAGCCGACGGAAAGCGGAAAAAAGACGTTGCCATCCCCGCAGAGATGGCGAAGACAGGCAGTCAGAACGGTAATTTTATCTGGAACGACAAATGGGTGATTTTCGCTGAGAATGCCACCCTCATGATGGACTTCAAAACCCTCACCTTCTCAATGCCGCCCGAATGTCAGATGGCAAATGCCATCATGCTCGATGAGTACAACGGCAACGTGACCGTGTCGGACGGAGGTGTCCTCTATCTCTTTCAGGCCGACGGACAGCTCAAGGTACTCGACCTGATGTCGAACATGACGTTTACCTCGGGACGCAACCGCAAGTTCACCACCGTCCGAGGAAAAGACGGACGCTACTATATCGCATCATACGGCAACGGACTGTTTGTCTATGACCCTGCCACCGACCAGGTGCGGCATTATCTCTCGACCGACGAACATCCGCTCATCGCCACCGACTACCTGATTGATGTGGCGTCCGACCGATCAGGATGTATATGGGTGAGCCAGGAGGATGCGGGCGTGGCCACCCTTTATCTCAGCGAGAAGATCAACGACGAGTTTCTCTTCCCCAATCCGGGCAATCAGGATGTGGGAGCTAACCACATCTGCATGATGTATAGGAAGAAAGACGGAACACTGATGGTGAGCACACGCGACAACAAGCTCTACAGCAGGGATGCCACTACCGGACAGTTTTCTTTCGTAAGGAGCTATGGCTCCAGTCCGTTCGCATATATGGTTGACCGTCGGGACCATTCATGGGTGGGGGGGCGTAGGAGCGGACTGTTCATCGACGACGTGCAGTATCACCGCATGGACTCACTGCATTATTTCCCCGCACAGGCCGTTTACGACATCGCTGCCGATCCGCTCGACCGGGTGTGGATAGCCACCTGGGAGCAGGGTCTGCTGATGACACGCTACCCAGAGGACGGAAAACTGAAGTATGAGCAGTTCCTCAACGGCGATATGAACGAAAACCGCATCAACGACATCGATATCGATGCGAAGGGGAGGATGTGGATTGCAACCTATAATGGTATCTACTCGGTGGATGTCACAAAAAAGAAGATTTCGGAAAAAGATTTCGTCTGCTATAACACACAGAACAATCAGTTGCCGTTCAACGAGATACATTGTATGATGGTGACGAGCGACGGCTCGTTGTGGGTGGGAGGCATCGGGACGGGTGCGCTCCGGTTGGATGTGACGGATGTTAAACATCCGTCGATGGAGGCCTTCGGAAAACAGCAGGGTCTGCCCAACCAGAATGTTTACAGCTTCGCAGAGGACAAAGACGGCAATATTTGGATTGCAACAGAAGGGAAACTGGCACGGCTGGGCAAGAAGAACGGGGCTGTAGAGATCTTCGACATCGGCACTGACATCCAGAGTAATATCTATTCACAGAATTGTGCGCTGAGGATGGACGACGGCAGGCTCCTCTTCGGAACCGGAAACGGCATTGCCATGATACAGCCTTCTGCCATCTCAGAAAAGACGGAGCAGATGTACAAGCCTTCCGTCACCGGCATCACCGTCAACGGTGTGGCAGTCAGCCAGAGCCGCGAGTGGCAGAACTATTGTGCTGGCGGCCGCCTGTCACTGGCTCACAACGAAAACACACTGAGAATCAACTTCTCATCCTTCTACTACGACCACATACAGTCGTCCATGTACCAATATTATCTCGAAGGATATGAGAAAGAATGGAACGAGCCATCTACCGCCAACAGCGTGGAATACGGAAACCTGCCGCCAGGACACTATGTGTTCCACCTGAGAAGTGTGGAAGGCAGTGTGACCGACGAGGAGGAGACCACACTGCATATCGTGATACATCAGCCGTGGTGGAACACGTGGTGGGCATGGATGCTTTACGTGCTGGCCGCCGCGGCTATCGGCTATTATCTCTACAGAAACTGGAGCGAACGTTTCAGACTCCACCAGCAGGTGAAACTCGAACAGCAGCTGGCACAGTTCAGAGTGGATTTCTTCACCAGCGTGGCACATGAGTTCCGCACACCCCTATCCATCATCACCGGAGCCGCCGACAAGATGTCGGCCGACGGACCTGGCAGCATCACACGCAAGACAGTGCAGACGGTGAAGCGCGGAGCACAGCGTCTGTCGCAGCTGGTCAACCAGCTGATGGAATTCCGAAAGGTGGAGGAGAACCATCTGAAACTGAGACTGTCGGAAGGCGACATCATCGGGTTCATAAGGGATATCTACCAGGATTTCTGGAACGCTGCGCAGCAACGCAAACAGAACCTCTCGTTCACACCCTTCGACAAGAAATTTGTGACCTGTTTCGACAAGCACATCGTTGACACTGTCTTCTACAACCTCCTGTCCAATGCACTCAAATATACACCGGAAGGAGGCGCCATCAGCGTGAAGCTGCAACACGACAAGAAAGCGCGTCAGCTGAGAATCATGGTCGAGGACAACGGACCGGGCATCAGCGAGGAACGGCAGGCGAAGATGTTCAAGCCGTTCATGCAGGGCGACGCGTCGCCAGGCGGTATCGGAGTCGGACTCTACACATCCTATAAGATGGCACAGGAGCATAAGGGTGAACTGCGATATGAGAAACTGCCTGAAGGATCTTTGTTCACCTTTATCATCCCGTCGGATGGGCATCTCTATGCGAAAGAAGACTATCAGACGGAGACAAAAGCGGAGCAGAAAGTATCCACACGTGTCAGCGACGAAGCCATCAGGGAACTGCTGCCGAAAGCCATCAACAACCATCTGGCGGTGGTGATTGAGGACGACCCCGATATGCTCGACCTTATCATCAGCGAGCTGAGCGTATATTTCAAGGTGGAAGGATTCTCAAGCGGCGCCGCCGGACTGGAGGGTGTGATGCGTCTGAAACCGTCGGTCGTCGTCTGCGATGTCAGCCTCGGCGATATGAAAGGGTTCGAGGTGGTCAGGAAAATCAAGGACAATCCCGCCACCGCCCATATCCCTGCCATCATGCTTACCGGACATGGGGGCGAGAGCTATATCATCAAAGGATATAAGGCGGGAGCCGACGACTATATGGTGAAACCATGCAATTTCAATGTGCTCATCACACGCATGGGGCAGCTCATCCAATGGAGCCAGCAGTACAAAGCCACAGTGGAGGCGGCGAGAGAGAAGACTACTGTCGAGGAGAAGAAAGCGCCTCAGACGGAAACCGGTGCGGTCATCACCAGCCGCATCGACAGCATGTTCATCGAGAAGATGAAACGTCTGATGAGCGAACATATCAGCGATGCCGGTTTTTCCATGGACGAGTGTGCGCAGCTGATGAACATGGGACGTACGAAATTCTATGGCAAGGCGAAGGAACTGATCGGTATGTCGCCTAACAAATACCTGCTTTCTGAACGGATGCGGCTGGCGGCCGAGCTGCTCTACACGGGTGACTACAACGTGTCGGAGGTCCGTTTCAAAGTGGGCATCAATGACTTGTCGTATTTCAACAAGGTGTTCAAAGCCACATACGGTGTCTTGCCAAGCAAATACGGAAAATAAAAAATCCGTACATTTGCCCATAAAGTTGTACAATTGACATCAATGCCTCTGTAATAAATAAGTTAATTTTGCAAAAAATGATGAATTGATATTTTTTGTGAATCAATGAAAAAACTACTGGCTATTCTAACCCGCCACCAACCTCGGCTATTTCCCCGGTAATGGCATGGACATGAGTCAGATGCCCCTTGAGGAGGGACACCTCCAGAGTGATGTGGGCGAGGACGGTAACGTGGATATCAACGACGTGGTAGCCATTATCAATATCATGGCAAGCAACTAACAAAACAACATAACAGATGAGAAAACTGATTTTGATGACGATGCTGATGCTGGTGGCAGCCGGTGCCTCAGCGCAGCGTGTGACAGACAAGACTGACCGCGGACTGGTGGCTGTGCCATCACGTACGAGCGGTAACTTCGTCAGCTGGAAAGTGTTCGGAGAAGAATACTATGACGTGACTTATAATCTCTATGCCAACGGGTCGAAGATCGCTTCAGACCTCAAAGCGTCGAACTTCAACCATAACGGAGGCGGCGCCACCACTCGCTATCAGGTGGCAGCCGTGGTCAGGGGGGTGGAGCAGGAGCTGTGTGCCGCAGTCACCCGATGGAACGACGGATACTATCAGATTAACCTCGTGGAGCCGGTGGACCGCAATGGCAATCCTGCTGGCAGCTATTATGCTGTCAATGACGTCAGTCTTGGCGACCTCACAGGTGACGGTGTGACTGAGTTTATCGTGAAGCGTCCGTGCAGTGATGCCACCAACACATCCCAAAAAATCCGGTTTAATCATCTCGACTGCTACGATATGAAAGGTAACCGACTTTGGTGGATTGACCTCGGACCGAACATGATTGCCGGTCCGGATGAGCAGTGGGATGCGGTGGCATACGACTGGGATGAGGACGGCAAGGCTGAGGTGATTCTGCGATGCGAGGACGGCACCGTGCTTCACTTTGCCGACGGAACCACCCTCGAAGTGGGAAACATGAATGTGGATACCCGCAACCGGCTGGCCAGCGGCTCGATGTCGTTCACCAGTGCGGGTGCTGAGTATCTGCTCTATCTGGAGGGAGCCACCGGCAAGCCGTATCAGATAGGGCCGGCTGAACACCCTGATTATATGGACTATCCGCTGAAACGTCTGGAGACATCAGAATTCAACCAATATATCGACTGGGCGAACCAAAGCAAATACACCTCTCAGATTGCTGCCTATAATGAGGCGCTCGAAGCTGCTTGGGGCGACAGCTACGGGCACCGCTCCACTAAGCACTACTTTGGTGCGCCTTATCTCGACGGACGCCATGCCAGCATCTTCCTTGGACGAGGATGCTACACACAACATAAGTTCATCGCGTTCGATGTTGACAAGACCACGCATAAACTTACTCAGCGTTGGTATTGGAACTGCAACAAGAGCAACTCACCATGGTTTGGCAACGGCTACCACAATTTTGCGGTGGGTGATGTCGATTGGGACGGACGAGACGAAATCATCTTCGGATCGATGGTGGTCGACGACAACGGAAAAGGACTCTCCACCACCGATTATGGCCATGGCGACTCTCAACACTGCTCCGACTTCGACCCTTATCGTAAAGGTGAGGAGCAGTTTGCATGCCTTGAGGAGGGTAGGGCAAACTTCGGTTGTAACTACCGTAACGCCACCACATCGGAGATTTATGTGAAAGTGGATGCAGGGGACGACGACGGACGCGCGCTGATGGGCAACTTCTCCAACGTCTATCCAGGGTCGTTCGGACGAAGCGTCAGCTCCGGATGGATCGGATCGGTATCCGACAAGATTATTCCGGGACTCGACTTCATGGACTGGTCGGACCTCAACTGCCGCATCTATTGGGACGGCGACCTGCTCGACGAGTATATGGACAGCCCGGGCACTGCCAAAGCGGCTGTGGTCTATAAAGCGGGAACAGGATCTCGCCTCGTTCAGTGTGTGGGCTCACTGGCCAACGACTCGAAGAACAATGCTGGTGCGCTCGCCGATATCTTCGGCGACTGGCGTGAGGAACTGGTGCTGCGCTATGGCGACAATGCGCTCGTGATCTACACCACGAACTACCCGACAGAATACCGTATCCCGACACTGTGGAGCGACCATCAGTACCGCAACGCCATGGTATGGCAGTCAGTAGGCTATAACCAGCCGCCTCACAAGAGCTACTTCCTCGGAGAACTGGAGGGCATCACTCAAGCTCCGCCACCATACACAATGACAGGACGTACAGAAGTGGCGAACGGTGGTACTATCAACACTACGAACGACCACCTCATCGTGTGCGAGTTCAACGACACACGCGTGAATATCGCAGACGGAGCAAGCCCATATATGGTGACGTTCAACGTACCTTCACTCGTGGAGGGAACGGCTGTGAGCAACACCACAACGAAGAATACTGCAATTAATACTTCTTACTACACTTGTGAGGTCAGTGGAGGAGCGCTCACCGGCGCCACACGCGTGGTGAAGCAGGGTGACGGTATCCTTACCCTTCCTGCAACCGATATGACTTATACGGGTGAGACCAACATCTGGGCAGGTACGGTGAACTTCAATGGCTCTGCCAAGAACAGCCCGGTGTGGCTCAACCGTTTCGGTGAGCTCAACGCAAATACGGACTCTGCGGAATTAAAGTCTATCAAGGCTGACTACGCTTCTGTTGTCCGTCCGGGTGGTGCCGGCAAAGCAGGTGTCATTGCGGTTGACTCTGTCTATGAGATGGGATTTGGCAGCCGACTCGTGCTCGACCTCTATTCAGAGGGACTGAAAGCAGATCAAATAATCTCACCGACACTCGTGATTGAGAAGAAAAACTGGCAATATGGACCGGCTTACCTCATGCCGGTGATTGAGGTAGTGGAACACAAGGCTGCTGGTGCTGAGACTTTGGAGGCCGGACGTTACCTCATCGGTCATGTGGATTCCATCAATGGATCACTTGCCAACATCAAGGTGGAGGGGGTTACCACCCTTAAGAGTGGTCTTGAACTTGATGAGAACGGCGACCTTTACCTTACCCTCGGTTCTGTGCGTGGCGCCAGTGAGATTGTGTGGACCGGAAACCAGTCGGCCACATGGGATTATGCCACTACAGAGAACTTCTATATTGACGGCGATGCCGAGCAGACGCCGGATGTGTTTGTGAAAGGTGATATTGTCAACTTCACTGATTCTGCGAAAGCTTTCACCGTGACACTCAAGGATGGCGACGAGATGCCGGCCGACACTATCCGAGTGAACAATACGAAAGCGTATATATTCAATGGAACTGGTGTCATCACTTCTGGCGCCCTCGTGAAAGAAGGAACCGGTGCTTTGACCATGGGGAATGACAACACCTATACAGGTGGTAACTACCTGAAGGGTGGCACCGTGCGTGTGAGCAGCCTCTCCAACAGCACGCAGGCATACGGTAACCTCGGCGGTGTGACTACCACGACAGCCAAATTCACGATGGAGAACGGTGCTACCATCCAGAGCACGGCCGACGTGAAATTGGGTTCTCCTATCCGTATGCTCGGTGATGAGGGCGGTGTGCTTAACACTGGTAAGTCTTTCGTGATGGAGAAAGGTATCTCGGGCACGAAGCTTACAAAGAGCGGAAACGGAACGATGGACATGCAGGGCAACTTGTCGGCTGGAGCACTCTTGGTGACAGCTGGTGAGTTCAAATATGCCGCTAATACCTATGGCAAGACGGTCACTCTCAGAAATTCCGGTTCAATCAGCGGTAATGGTTTTGTATCCTGCCCGATTGTGGTGGAGAAGAACGCCAATGCCACACTCAAACTGTCGGGCTCGAGTTATTCGGCTCACTCCAATAAAATCACGGGGGAGGGAATCCTGACGGTCATCCCGACTAATACGGTCAGCCGTGTGCGTATCACAGGCGACTGGAGTCAGTTCAAGGGCACGATCAAACATACCACCAAAGATATCACCTTGCCACTCGACAATGCATTAGGCATGCCGGCTGCAACGCTGGATGTGGCTGCTGGCTGTACGGTAAGCAATGTGGTTCGTTCGTTTAAAATCGGTAAACTGACGGGGAGTGGTAATCTGGCACACCCTACTTCCAATTACCAGAATCAAAGTTCTGTGAGCGGAAGCAACACATGGGTGGTCGGCAACGACACATTGGGTGACTTCTCGTTTGCCGGTAAAATTACTGACGCAGGCAGCAGCAATAAGTCAAACTTCGAGAAAGTGGGAAGTTGTAAGATGACAGTGAGCGGTGTCTGGGACAACACCGGAACGGTGAAGATTACCGCCGGTGAGCTCTATACACGCGCGAATTCCTCTCTTGGTAAAGGTGCTCTGACGGTGGCTGCCGATGCCATTCTCTCAGGTGTGGGATCACTTACCAACAGTCTGGTAACCATGAACGGAATTCTGGTTCCAGGTCTGCTCTCCATTTCACCGACCGGAGCGATCGATTTTGGAGGCAAGAATTTGACGGTCAATGCCAGTGGGGAAATCCGCGTGACAGCTCGCAAATGTGCCACCGATGTGTCATCTGCCAGCACCAACGGTTGCTCCACACTCATGAATATCAATAGTATGAACTGCAATGGAACTATCTCTGTCGGACTCTCTTCCTCAGCCGAGTTTGTGGTGGGCGACTCCATCCGTATTTGGGACGCGAAAGTAAACCAGGGCACTCCAAAACTGAATCCTGAGACGGTGGAAGCCGGCAATGGACTCTTCTGGGATGCCTCCCGACTGAAAGAGGGACTGCTCTTCGTGACCGACCAGGCTCCGGAAGGATACCATAAGAAAGGCGATGTGAACGAGGATGGCGTTGTGGACATCAACGATGTCGTGGCTATCATCAATCAGATGGCAGGCACAGCTGAGTGGCGCTATGCCAATGTCAACGAGGATGCCGACGGCAATGTCGATATCAACGACGTGGTGGCAGTCATCAATATAATGGCGGGTAATTAATCAAAATAAGGATTGGCATACTCCTTTTCGGAGATGCCAACTCTACAAATTTTAAGATTTATTTGCAAAATCCGCCAAAAAAGCTTAATTTTGCGAAAAACTAACTGACAGAAGAAATCAAACTAATATTCCTAACATAACAACATGAAAAAAGTACTATTTTTAACAGCGTTCTTAGGCACATTGCTGTTATACACCTCGTGTGAGGACACGTTCGGGGATGTATATGGCGATGTGGATGAGGACAAGACGCCTTCGTGGCTGGGCGGAAGTATTTATTCCGAGCTCCAGAGCGGAAAGAAGTTGACCGGTACTTTCAATACCTATCTCAAACTCATCGACGATTTGGGATATGATGAGACATTGAACCGTACTGGTAGTAAGACCATCTTCCCAGCTAACGATGAAGCGTTCTCCAGGTTTTTCCAAAGCAACGACTGGGGCGTGTCATCTTACAACGACCTTACCTTCGCACAGAAGAAGGTCCTTCTCTATTCATCCATGCTCGACAACGCACTGCTCACAAGCATGCTGTCGAATGTGGAATCTACGGCTTCTGCCACAGGCATCGCAGAGGGCATGGCGCTCAAACACCCGTCGAACATCAGTGTGATTGACACCATCACCAAGATCCTGCCGGACGACATGCCTCAGAACAACTCCTACTGGGACTCCTATCGGGAGGCTGGCGAGCCGATGTATGCCGTCCTCGACAACACCACCCCTCCTGTGGTGCATTTCACCCGTGAGCAGATGGTTAACAACGGCATCTCCACCTCTGGAGACGCTTCCGACTTCGCTATCATCACCGGTGAGACCTATGACGATAAGGAGAAACCGGTGTATATCTACGACAACAAGATTATCAACAAGGACATCACCTGTCTGAACGGATATATCCATCAGGTGCAGGATGTGCTGGTGCAGCCTGGTAACATGGCACAGGTAATTGGTAAGGATAAAGACACACAGTACTTCAGTCATATCCTCGACTATTTCAAAGTGCCGTACACCGACAACAATACCACGACCACTTACAACGCATGGGTAAGCCAGAATCCGGAGACTGCCGCAGCCAACGGTTACACCCAGCACGATAATATATATAAGGTGAGATACCTCAGCGTGATCTCTCAGGGTATCGACGGCAACACCGACCCGAACGGTATCGCAAAACCAACCAATGAGGTGCTCAACTACGACCCGGGCTGGAACGAGTATTATCCGAACTCCAACCGCTCTACCTCCGATATCGCCAAAATCACCGACATGGGCGCCATGTTCGTGCCGACCGATGACGCACTTTGGAATTACTTCAGCACCAAGGGAGCCTTCATCATCAATGAGTATGGAAAGAAAGAAAACACAAGGGCAAACCTGCTTGATAACCTCGATTCCGTACATGCTGCCAATCCGGTCATCCTCACCTCTTTTGTCAACAACATCGAGAAGACTTCCTTCATCGCTACTGTGCCTAGCAAGTTCCCGGAGATTATCAACGACGCCAGTGAGCTGCTCAACATGAGCGTGGACTCACTCGTGGTGAAACCGGACGGGAAATATGATATCAAAATCGCCAATAACGGTGTCATCTATAAAATTCATGGCGTGCTTGCACCAGACCGCTACCGATCTGTGCTCGGTCCGGTGGCTACCTACCGCGATATGAAGGTAATGGACTGGGCTGTGGAGGAGAAACTGAGTGACTATCTCGGCATCGACTTCCAGTACTACCTCCTTGCCATGAAAGCTAAGTATGCGTTCTTCGTGCCTGATGATGCGGCTTTCGGATCAAGTGATATCTATTACCTCAATCCGGCATCCATCAACTGGGATATCAACCGCGCTCAGGTGCTCCATTTCTGGTACGACAATACAGACCGTAACCTGCGTTCTAACCAGTATCTCGGTGTGCGTGCCTACACTATCGACCTCACAAACGGAAATATCACCACCAACACATCTGACCTGAACTTCACAAACAGCAAAAATCAAATCAAGTCGGCACTCGCCGACATCCTCGACTACCACACCGTGGTGCTCAGCAACGAGGATATGGCAAACGGTGACCCGATTACCCATGGCAACAAATACTATAAGACCAAGGGCGGCGGACAAATTCTCGTGGAGAAGAGCGGCGAAGGATGGACCGTGAAGAGCGGCAGCCAAATTGACGGACTGACGCCAGCATCTGACGTGGTGCTGCCACCGGCCACCGTGAAGAAAGCGGAGCTGGAGGACAACGGATATGCCTACCGTCTAGACCACGTGATTCAGCCAACCATCCAGAGTGTCTCTCAGGTGCTTGCCAACGAGCCGCGTTTCAGCGAGTTCTACAAGCTCTGCACCGGATTTGAGAACACAGACCTGCTCTACTGGATCGGTTATAGTGATGACTATAAGAAAGACCCGTTCGGAGTGAGCGACCAGCAGCGCAAACTGATCTTCACCACCGACTACAGCTTCAACACCGTGACCAACCGCAGTCTTGCGAAAGAGGGTAACGTGAAGATGTTCAACACCTTCAACTACACGCTCTATGCTCCTGACAACGAAGCCATGGAGAAAGCATACGCAGCCGGACTCCCTTCATGGGATGAAATCCAGGAACTCTATGAACGTGCGGCTGAGGTGAGCAAGAAAGACCAGTGCCCGGAACCTTATGCATCCATCCTCAAACAGAAGATTGAGAAGATGAACGAGTTCTGTAAGTACCACTTCCAGTATATTTCACTCTATGCCGACCAGTTCATTCCGGAAAGTGACGGAGGAAACGGTAACTATCAGAGTATGTATGCTCCGGAGAACCAGCCCTTGAAAGAGAACCGCGTGAGCTGTAGCGGAGGGGTGCTGACCATCACTGACGGAGGTGGAAAGACCCACACAGTCAACGCCAACAGCACGACGCAGCTGTCGAACATCATGGCACGAGACTACTGGCTCAATCAGACCAGAGGCACTAACAACAACAGCATCCTCACTTCTTCGTTCTGTGTAATCCACGAACTGACAGAGCCGCTCTATTTCGACACCTCGCTCACTTATAACGCAGGATGGAAAGACGATGACTTCACAGCGGATGACCTCGTCAATGCACTCAAATGATGACAACTGATTTGAAAACTAAAATACAACCCACTTATGAATAATTTAATGCAAATGGGCAATAAATATTTAAGGATCCTGCTGCTCACTATCCTGACGGGTATGTGTACGCTCAACGCGGCGGCACAGACCCGTGTCTCGGGTACAGTTGAGGATGAGCTGGGTCCTGTGATGATGGCGACCGTGGTGGAGCGTGACGCGAACAACCGTATCATCAACCACACATCGACAGATATCAATGGTAACTTCTCCATGCCGATTAAGAGCACGAAGAACAACCTTCAGATCTCTTATGTCGGCAACAAGACCGTTACCCTTCCCCTCAGCGGAAAAACATCCTTTAAAGTGTTTATGGAGCCGGCACAACAGATTCAGGAAGTTGTGATCAAGGCTACCAAGAAACAGAGTTCGGGCGGACTCACCATTCCGGTTCGAGAGATGACAGTGGCAAGTCAGACCATGAGCATGGAAGATGTGGAAGGTCTCGCCTTCACATCCGCAGACGAGGCCTTGCAAGGTGAGATAGCCGGTCTCGATATCGTATCGACTTCAGGTAACCTTGGCGCCGGCACACAGATGCGTCTGCGTGGTGTCACCACCATCAACGGTGACGCCAACCCGCTCATCGTGGTTGACGACAAAATCTTTGACAACCCGGATGAGAATTTCGACTTTGCCAACGCCGACGAGGAACAGTATGCGTCACTCCTCTCCGTGAACGTGGATGATATCGAGAGCATCACCGTTCTCAAGGACGCCGCCGCAACGGCAGTCTGGGGCGCCTATGGCGCCAATGGTGTGATTGCCATCAAGACCAAACGTGGTGTGCGTGGAAAGACCAAGGTGGCTTTCTCCTATAAGTTCACAGGCACTTGGATGCCGTCGGGCTACAAACTGCTGAATGGTGACGACTACACCATGATGCTCAAGGAGGAGTTCTACAACCCGAAACAGCGTTCCACTGCGACCACGAATATCGCCGAGATCAACTACGACCGGTCATGGGCTGAATATGAGAACTGGAACAACAACACCGACTGGGTGGACGCTGTCAGCGACTTCGGTAAACTACACAATATCAATATGAACATCTCCGGCGGTGGTGAGAAAGCAAGATTCCGTATCTCAGGTAGCTACGACAACCAGAGTGGTTCGATTATCAAGCAGCACCTCGACCGTCTGACCACGCGTCTCGTGCTCGACTACGACGTGAGTGACCGCATCCGCTTCTCCACCAACTTCGCGCTCACCTATACCAACAACGAGAAGAACTACTCCGACCTACTCAGCATCGCACAGAGGATGGCACCGAACATGGCCATCTACCGGCAGGATGAGTTTGGACACGACACCGACGAATTCTATTATATGAACCCGTCGGGTAACCCGTATGCAGGTAACTATTCCTCCACTGAGCTCTCAGGAATCAGAAGCCTCGGCAACCCGGTGGCCATCGCTCATAAGGCATGGAAGAAGGAGTCAACCTACCGTATTGTGCCAGATTTCAACATCCGTTATGAGTTGCTCGGAACCAGTTCCGACAAACACCGACTCACACTCGACGCTAATATTGATTTCGATATCTATTCTAACAGCTCACCGACATGGTATCCGGCTGAGCTTACCACTGGTAACAACACTGGCACAGGATGGAGAAGTGGTGATTATAACCTCAGTACCAGCTCTGAATCAAACCGCTTCAAGATGGGAGCAGAGGCTAAGCTGACCTTTACACCTCATTTCAACAATGAGAACCTCGCCTTCACTTCTTTGCTGCGGTATCAGATGCACACTTCTAAATCCACATCTCAGTCGAACTCCGTTTACCAGCTTCCTTCTGGTATCACATCGCCTACTGTAGATGCAGCCAATGCCGGCATGAGCAGCTCCACCAGCAAGGGTGCGGATGAGAATATCCTCTTCAACGCACACCTCTCCTACAAGAGTATCTACTCTCTTGGCGTTTCTGCACGATTTGACGGAAACTCCAAATTCGGACCTGACCACAAGTGGGCCATGTTCCCGGGACTCTCCGGACGTTGGAACATCATCGACGAGAAATGGATGCAGAGCTGGCTGCCTAAACAGATCTCCATGCTCGCGTTCCGTGCCAGCTGGGGTATCAACGGACGGGCGCCGACAAGCAACAACGCTATCTATAACTACTACACTGTCAATGCGGGTAACTACGGTAAGGGCGGCGACACAGACATATATGCAAGCGTGTCGGGGGTGAACCTTGACGACTTGCGCTGGGAGAAGACCACTTCTTACAACCTTGGAGGTAACCTCAATTTCTTCGACGATAAGTTGCAGATGGATTTCGACTACTACCGCAAGAACACTTCTGACCTGCTTATGCAGTCGGTGAACATCCCTTCTTCAACAGGTTTCGGTTCACTCAGCTGGTACAACGTGGGTGAGATGACCAACAACGGTTGGGAACTCAACATCACTGGTAAGGACTTCATCAAGATAGGTAAGAAGTTCACCATCTCCGCCAGTTTCAACATCGCGCAGAACGTCAACAACATCAAGTCAATGGATCAGCGCGTGCTCGACGCCATCAACACCACTTGGGACGATGTGCGCTCACCAGCAGGTGGTACAAAGTACCTGAACCTTATTCAGGAAAACAACCCCCTCGGCTCTATATACGGTTATAAGTTCAAAGGCACCTACCAGTACTCTTACAGCTATCTGGAGAACTACCGCAAGGAGCAGGAGCTGGCTTATGCGGCTAACGGACAGACATTCACCACTGCAATGTATCAGGACTGGATCAACGGACAGCTTCATGAAGGCAAAACCTTCCCGGTCGTGAGAGATGCCAACGGCAATGTGGTGATGAACAACAACGGCACACCGCAACGCCTCGTCTATAACTACGATGAAGGCAACTACACCTATGCTTTCCAGGGTGGTGACGCCATCTTCGAGGATGTGAACAATGACGGTCAGATCAATGCGCTCGACATCGTCTATCTTGGCAACTCCATGCCAAAGTTCAATGGTGGTTTCAGCATCACATTGAAATATGGCCGGTGGAAGCTTGTCGGACGTTTCAACTACCGTACGGGCAACAAGATTGTGAATGCAGCCCGTGCAAACCTCGAAAATATGTACACTGTCTATAACCAGACCGCAACTGTGAACTACCGCTGGCGTAAGGATGGCGACTCCACTCCGATTCCACGCGCACTCTACGGTACCGGTTATAACTATATGGGCTCAAGCAAGTACGTGGAGGACGGTTCTTTTGTGCGTTTCCAGAACTTGCAGCTTTCCTACTCGTTCGACCCGAAGAAAATCAAGCGCTACGGCATCAGCAATCTTGCGCTCTACTTCTCTATGAACAACCTCTACTGCTGGACCAACTACAGCGGTGTCGATCCTGAGGTGTCTGTCGGAGGATGGGGGATTGCAACCGACAACTCCCGCACACCAAGATCGAAACAGTTTACTGCTACACTTAACTTAGGATTCTAAAAAAATACGAAATTATGAAGAAATATATATTGTCAATCCTTACCGGTATTATATTGGCGGCGTGTGTCGATACGAATATCACGCCTTACGGACAGACTACAGAGGAAGACTATTGGCAGACCAAGTCGGAGGTGTCGCAGGTTGTTACCAGAGCGTATAACGCCATGGCATCGGCAGACATCGTGAACCGCCTGATTGTCTGGGGCAGTTTCAGAAGCGATGAGCTGCTGCTATCAACAGAGGTGCCGGCAACCAACGGAACACGTCAGGCATTGTCTCAGATAAAAACCGCCAATATCGAGACTACCAATATGTTCAACCGTTGGGGGGCTTTCTATTCGGTTATAAACCACTGTAATCTCGTGATTGATCTTGCCAACGACGTGATTGACCGAGATCCGGACTATACCAAGGGCGACTGCCAACTCGATATTGCTCAGATGAAGGCGCTCCGAGCTCTCTGCTATTTCTACCTTGTGCGCACATTCCGCGATGTGCCTTACATCACTGAGAGCTACCGAAAGAGCAGTCAGGAGATGAGCGTTCCGCAGTCGGCGCCGTCGGTGGTGCTACAGGCGTGTATTGATGACCTCGAGGCGGCTGCCGACGACATCTACGACGCACAGAACTTCGCTTTGAGCAACTGGAGAAGCCGTGGTTATCTCAACCGTGACGCTGTTTATTCGATACTGGCCGATATCTACCTATGGAGAGCTTCTGTCACACTCGGCAGCAACCCTACGCAGGCTTATCAGGACTACCAGCGTTGTGTGGACTATGCCGACCTGGTAATCAACTCCAAGAACGAGTATCATGCTTCCACTATTCACGGAGGACAAACACAAGATGAGGAGAATCTATATCCGGCTCTTTCCACCATCGACAACTACTACACAGACCTCTTCGTGATTCAGAATGCGGAGGAGAGCATCTTCGAGCTGGAGTACAGCGGCAACAACACGGCGCTCATCAACTCTTTCTACAGTTATGCCGGTACCAATTATGCATACGGATTCATGCAGTCACCGAGTCTCTTCGGCTCTTTCGGAACCGGAAACGACCAGTACGTGTTTATCAACTCTTATGACACCCGCCGCAAATTTGTATATTATAACTCCAGCACTACTGATGAGTTTTACAAGGTGGCGAAGATGATTTCAGAATCCATCGTGACCAACTCCGACCCGACCAGCTATAATAAACCTCGCGAAGCAGGTCTGACAAGTTTCCAGCACAACTGGATTGTTTACCGTATGACCGATGTGATGCTGATGAAGGCTGAGGCACTGACCGAGCTGGCTGACCATGAGGGTAACGAGGAAAAACTCCGAGAGGCTTTCGATATCGTGAAAGCTGTCAATGACCGCGCTCTCTATCAGGGCTCTGGTGTGAAAGAGCTTGACTTTGCCAACTACAGCTCTGTGGACGGTATGGAAAGCCTGGTGATGGGTGAGCGTCTGCGCGAGCTCTGCTTTGAGGGCAAACGCTGGTTCGACCTGTTGCGTATGAACTACCGAAACAATGCCAAGCAAGGTATTAATACCAACTATGATGCTATCCTGGCTGACCAGGATGTGCTGATTGAGAACGACGCCAATATGCTTGCCATGATGGCCCGAACGGCTGAGGCATCCAATGCACTTATCTCAAAAATGAAGACCGAGCCATATCTCTATCTGCCGATTGAGGAGGATGAGATGAAGCTCAACACCAGCCTCAAGCAGAACCCTGTATATAGCTCAAACAACCAATTCAACCGTAACGATTAATCCTAAACTACCACTGATATGAAAAAGCTTAATTATATATATAAGGTGAAAATGCTCGCGCTCTTGGCGCTGGGTATGTTCGTGGCCGCTTCGTGCGACAATGAGCCCGACGGCGACGATCTCTACACTTCTACGGGTAAGACTATTAACGACTATATTGTGGAGGATGAGGAACTGACTTCCTTTGAGTATATCCTTCAGCGGGTAGGACTCGACAAGAACCTTGACGCATGGGGCACCTACACTTGTTTTGCTCCGACCAATGCAGGTGTGACCGCTTATCTCGACAGTCTGTGGAACGATGACGAGTGTCGTATTCCTCATAACGGATTGACTGAGAACTCACTTGAAGGATTGACTGACAGCCTGTGCAACGAAATTGCGAAATATCATCTGACCAACGGCGAGTTTACTGTGGTGGATCTTGCTGAGTCATCGGGCAGCATCAACACGCTGCTGGGGTACACTGTCTCGACAGCCGTGGTTGACGGTTATACCTTGATGAACAGCTCACGTATCATCAGTGCTGACAATGAGGCGGTAAACGGTGTTTTTCATAAGATTGACAATGTAATCGCCCGTTCATCCCGTCTGATTGGCGACGAGATGGACCACGTGGAGGGATATACTATCTTCAACCAGGCTCTCAAACTCACCGGTATTGACAAACTGATGACACAATCGAAGAAAAACGATACCTACACCATCAACGACAACTGGGACGTGAACAATACCTCGGGTACAAAGACCAATGAGCTTTACTGGCCGGAGGAGTGTCGCGTGGGCTACACCATCTTCGCTGAGAGCGACGAGGTGCTGGCTAAACACGGTATTCATAATATCAACGACCTGATCAACTATGCCAATGAGCAGTATAAAGACTGCGCTCAGTGGTATGACTACGTGGCTGAGAAAGGCATCACCGTCAGCACGGGAGATGACTACACCAACCAGTGGAACTGTCTGAACATGTTCGTACGCTATCACTGCCTCTATGTCAACATGGCAAAAGACCAGTTTGTGTTCGAGTCAGGATCCAGCATCTACTGGAACTACAATAACACACTCTGTGGAGGTGAGCCTTACGACTACTACGAGACATTCCTGCCTCATACTCTGATTAAAATCTGGGAACCACAGGCATACGCTTGCGGAACCAGTACAAATGGGGCAAGCAAACGCTTGTATATCAACCGCTACCGGCCGAACAACACACTCACCGACGAGGTGGGTACACTTGGGTCGGCTGCTATGCACGGCACCATCCGGGAGAATATCCGAATCGACACCAGCCTCAACCGACAGGCACACAACGGACATATCCATGCCATCACCGACATGCTTGTGTACGACTGGAGCGTGAAGAACGAGGTGCTTCACGAGCGTATGCGCTTCGAGGCCACCACTTTCCTGCCGGAGTTCATCAATAATGGATTCCGCTACAACTCAATGACTGAAGTAAGTGCGATGAACGGAGGAGGTTCGGGTGCGCGTATTGCTTTCCCGCTCAACTATTTCGACAATGTGTATTGCTACAACGAGCAGAACAAGCTGCGTTACAATGTGAAGGGCGCCTTCCGTTCGCTGCAGGCCGATGCATTCCAAGGATGGGGTAACTATGACCTCGCCATCAAGATGCCGCCGGTACCATCGGGTAACTATGAGTTCCGTATGTTCTACTCACCGATGCAACACGGCGGATTCATGCAATTCTACCTCGGTACCAGCAACGACATCTCTTCAATGCAGCCGCTTGGTATTCCGCTCGACGTGCGTATCGGTGCGACTGACGAGCGTATCGGATGGACCGACACCAGTGAGGAGGAAGACCGCGGAATCGAGACCGACCGCGCGCTCCGCAACAAGGGCTATATGCGTGGACCCTTCTCCTACCGTGGACATGCTGAGTCATACGTGGAAGCTATCACCGGTAACGGTAACTGCCGTACCGACGGAACTGTGGTGCTCCGCCGTATCCTCACCACACAGCAGTTCAGACAGAGCGAGGAATACTGGCTCCGTATCAAGAATATGCTCTCCAACGGCGACGCCCTTAAATGGCAGCTCGACTTTGTGGAGTTTGTTCCTGTAGATATCGTGAATAATGACCAGTATCAGGAAGACTGGATGTAAACCGAATAAAATACATCATTTATGAAAAAGATAAAATATATATGGCTATTATTGCTGGTGCCGTTCTTCGGGCTGGCAGTATCCTGTTCCGACTATGACGACTGGAACACCGTGCAGGAGGATTCCAATCCTGCGGCTGAGCGGACCCTCTGGGAGAATATCACAGCTGAGCCACAGCTCTCCGACTTCGTGAAAGTGCTCAAGAAGGCCAACATGGAGGAGCAGCTCAGCTCTACACGCTACTACACCGTATGGGCACCGCTCAACGGAACGTTCGATGTGGATTCGGTGCTCAATTGCTCCGACAACGCTATTCTGGCACAGTTTATCAACAACCACATCGCAGAGTACAACCACCTCGCAAAGGGCAACCTCTACGAGAAAGTGAGAACGCTCAACAGGAAATCATACGAATTTATGTTCGACCATGGCAACTACACCTACAACACGCAGCTGCTCGTCAACAACCTCTATAACCTGCCAAGCGCCAATGGCACACTCCACGTGATTAACGGTAACTCTGAGTTCCTGCCGAACGGGCTGGAGGCGCTGTCGATGATTGATAATATCGATTCCATCGCCAAGTATATCCTCCAGTACAACGACACAACTCTCGACACCCGCAACTCCATACCTGGACCGGTGGTGAATGGTAAACAGACTTATCTCGACTCTGTCTTCACAACATCGAACACGCTGACAGCTCGTCTGCGTGCGCGTATCGAGTCAGAGGACAGTACCTATTCTATTCTCCTGCCGACCAATGAGGCGTATGAGAAGCAGTACAACGTCATCAAGCCGCTCTATTTCTTCTTCGACGGACTGAAATGGCAGAATGTACATGAGGCGGCTGCCACAACTTACACCACCCAGACCATCACGGCTTCGACCATCGGCGTGAACTTCGCTTTCCTTGCCGATTCGCTGACAAGGCGTATGATCGTGGATAACCTCTTCTACAGCAACAACAACAAGTACAACATGCATTTGGTGAAAGACGATGCGCCGAATTTCAACGATACCATTCAGACCACCACACGCGAGAAATTCACCAATGGCGACGAGGTGTTCAGCGACGATTATATTGTGCTGAAAGAACGCCTGTCGAACGGATATGGATTCATTGTTGACACGCTGGCGTTCAAGCCTTGGGAAACCTACAGTCCTGAGATTCGTATTCCAGGCACTAATCCTTGCCGTTCAATCAACTATCTCAACTACTCCAACGTGCGTGTGCCGGAAGAGTATATCAACCGCGACCTGGTGTATGTCGAGCCGGGACAAAACTTCAGCTTCTGTCATGCGGAGGCGACATCCAGAGGTAAGCCAGAGGTGGACTACTATATCTCTGGCCTCAGAGCCGCCACTTATAACATCTATGCGGTGATTCCGCCAGCTAATGTCGATTTGCGCGACTCTACCACGAAAGTGATGCCTAACATCCTCAACTTCAGCTATAACGGCTACTATGTGGACAGCAAGGGAAAACCACAATACACCAGCACGGATATCGCTTTTACCAACGAGCGACATGATCCGGATGCGGTCGTGATGGGTTCAACTACTAAGTTCCAGGACACCGACTTCGTGAACGACACGTCAAAGGTGGACACCATGTATCTGGGACAGATCACCATCCCTTATTGCTATGCGGGACTGGGCTACTACCCGAACATCAAGGTGACCAACTCGGCACGAATCAACCTCTTCCGTCCGGCTATCCTCGACAACTACACCCGTGACATCCGTATCAGCGCCATCATTTTCCGACCACTCGACTATGAGGCATACCTGGCTGAAGAGAACAACGTGAAATCTAAGAAGACTACGAAATAACAGGAACCAATATGGCAAATCTAACTAATTATATCATACAGAAAGGAATGAGATTCCTTATGTGTACCCTCTTGCTGTCTGCCTCTGCTGCCCTATTTGCGCAGGAGGAGGCGGCGGACGGAGAGGCAACAGCGAAAGCAAGAGAGAGAGCTGTGAGGGTAGTCAAGAAATATCCTACGAAGGAACTCTTCGGAATGGTGTTCGACGAAGCCACGAACGCACCGCTCAATGGTGTGCAGATACAGGCGCTTGGCAACAAGAATTATGCTGCCATGACAGATGATGAGGGCTATTTCTCCATCAAAGTGCCACAGTTCGTGACGGCTCTCTATATCTTCTCACCGGGCTATCTCAGCCAGCAGGTGGCGATCGACCCGAACGACACTGAGACACCGATACGGGTTAAGATGCTCAGCGACAAGTTCTATCAGATGTACGATAACGGCACGCACTATACAGCCACGAAGAAGGTGAACCTCGAAGGACATTACACCACGCCGGATGCACATATCAACCAGCAGTTGCAGGGTGATGTGCGCTCCATCACCCGCTCGGGTATGGTGGAGAACGGCGCTGCGATGTTTATCCGCGGTCTCAACTCCATCAATGCCAATGCGCAGCCGCTCGTCGTAATCGACGGAATCGAGCAGGATATGATGCTCGACCGCACAGCGCTCCATGAGGGACAGTTCATGAACGTGCTCAACAACCTCTCACCGAACGACATCGAGAGCATCGAGGTGGTGAAGAACGCCACAGCCCTCTATGGCTCTCGTGGCGCCAACGGCGTGATTCTCATCAAGACCAAGCGAGGTCACTCCATGGCCACACGCATCGACGCCGACATTTATGCAGGAATGCAGCTTGTGCCGACTTTGCCGAAGATGATGAATGCCGCCCAGTACCGCACATACGCCACTGAGATGATCGGTACCATCGGAGCAGTGAAAGACTACAACCGCAACCTGAGTCTGAACTTCCTCAACGACGACCCTACCAGTTATTATTATAATATGTATCATAATAACACCGACTGGGAAGACTATATATACCGCAAGGCGATGACACAGAACTACAGTGTGAACGTGCAGGGTGGTGACGATGTGGGTATGTATAACCTCTCTGTGGGCTATATGAACGGAAAGAATACGATGAAGGAAAATGATTTCGACCGTTTCAATATCCGTTTCAACACCGACATCGAAATCCTTCCGGTTCTCAAGACCGTGTTCAATATGTCAATCTCTCGTACCACCAGCAAGGTGCTCGACTCTTCTATTCCTGCGAACCTCTCACAGGGTACTATCACTTCGCCGAACTTACTTGCGCTCATCAAGTCACCGCTCGTGGCTCCTTATACTTATAACGCACAGACAGGGAAGCTGTCGAATATCCTCAGCAACTACGATGATATCTTCAGCCAGCTTAACAACGTCCAAAGTGGACTCGGCACTGCGCAGGCGCTTGCCAACCCGGTATCGATTCTTAAGAACGGATCGGGAGAACATAAGAACCGAAATGAGAACACAGTGTTCAATATCACACTCGCTCCAACACTCGACATCAACAAGCACCTCAGCCTTACTGAGATGGTGGCGTACTCGCTCGTGCGTAATAACCAGAAATACTACCGTCCTTACGCTGGTGTGCCTCCGTTTGTGATTGCTGAGCTTGGAACAGTGTATGCTAAGGTGGGATCTTATCAGGCTACGGAGAATAACTTCCTCTCTGACACCCGACTGAAATGGGGCAACCAGTATGGTGACCACACCATCGATGTATTTGGCGGATTTAAGTACAACCGTTTCAAATACGACGGAACAGAGCTGATCTCGCAGTATAGGACCCAGACCGACGATAAGGGCCCTTCCCTCAGTTCATCCGACACACAGGCTTTCTCCGACAACAACGGGTCTGCTGATGTGTGGAAGCAGATGCAATGGTATGCCAATGCCGACTACAACTTCCAGAACAAGTATTTCCTCACCCTCTCACTACTGGCGGAGACCAACAGCCGTTTCGGTGAGAATGCGGGCACGAAGATCGCAGGTGTAAGCTGGGCGTTCTTCCCAAGTGTGCAGGCTGGATGGGTGCTGACCAACGAGAAGTGGTTCAAACGCAACAAATACGTGAACTATCTGCGTCTGAACGCCGGCTACGACATGAGTGGAAACGACGGTATTTCCAACTATGCCGCACGCACTTCGTTCAGTTCCGTGAGATACCACTACAATGCCACTGGCTCACAGCTGACCAACATCGGTAACGATGAAATCAAGTGGGAAATGACCAAGAAGTTTAATGCTGGACTCGAAGCTAACTTCGTAAATAACCGCATCTCCTTCGCCTTCAACTACTTCCTCCACAAGACCAGTGACCTGCTCACGCTCAAGACCTTCGACAACCCGATTGGTGGTATCAACCTCTACTGGACCAACGGAGGCGCATTGCAGAACGAGGGTTTCGAGGCTGAGCTCTCCTTCAAACCGGTCGTGACCAAGAATTGGCAGGTGGAGATGGGAACTACTGTGGGACATTACCACAATAAGGTGACATCACTACCTGATGGCAACTACATATCGTCTATCTATGGCGAAAACAACGTTCTCACTGCTGTGGGCAAGCCAGTAGGTCTCTTCTATGGCTATGAAACCGACGGTGTGTATGCCACTACAGCTGAGGCACAGGCCGACGGACTCTATGTGAAGAACGCCGCTGGTCAGGTGAACTACTTCGAAGGTGGCGACGTGCGTTTCGTCGACCAGAACGGCGACAAGGAAATCAACGAGAAGGACAAGGTAGTAGTAGGCGACCCGAATCCGGATATCTACGGACGCATCTTCGCCAACGTGAACTACAAACGCCTCACGCTTAGCCTGAATTTCAACTACAGCGTGGGTAACGACATCTACAACTACCAGCGCTCCATCATCAACTCCGGTAGTAACTTCTACAACCAGCAGGTGGCTGAGACTCGCCACTGGCGTTATGAAGGTCAGCAGACCGACATGCCACGGGTGAACTATGGCGACCCGATGGGCAACAACCGCTTCAGCGACCGCTGGGTGGAGGATGGCAGCTATCTCAAGCTCAAGAACGTCAACCTCTCCTACAAGGTGCCGGTTCCGACCAGCTGGACTTGGCTGCAGGGACTCACTGTCTGGGGCGAGGCACAGAATCTGTTCACCGTCTCTAAGTATAAGGGATCCGACCCGGAGATGAGCATCGCCAACGGGGTGCTCTATCAAGGCATCGACGCAGGAAATATAGCCATGGGACGATCTTTCCTCTTCGGAGTGCGTGTAAACCTCTAATCATCAATCAATATAAATCATAAAAGTATGAAAATCATGAAAGTAAATATAAGAAAAGGAGCGGCTCTGGCATTTGCCTTCGTGACACTGGCTTCCGCTTCGCTCACTTTCAACTCCTGCAAGGACCTGATGGATACAGAGAGTGACATGCAGGCCTTCGACCCGAAGATGGATGCCAAGACTGACTCCGTGTTCTATTCTTTCGGAATCGGACAGGCTATGCAGTTGCTGGCCGACCAGTATTTCTTCCAGGGAGAGATGAGAGGCGAGCTGGTGGCTACCACTCAATATACCGACAGTATGCTCACACAGCTCAAAACCTTCACTGCCGGCATCGAGAACAAATACGACTCTGCTTATGTCTATTACCGTGTGATCAACAACTGCAACTACTATATCGCACACCGCGACACCACTTTGCAGACTGGTAGCACTAAGGTGGCGATCAACGAGTATGCGGCTGTCCTCGCTTTCCGTGCATGGGCCTACCTGCAGCTTTGCCGCAACTATGGCACCGTGCCATTCTTTACAGAGCCGCTGACCACCATCTCGCAAATCAATAACAACTCGTTCCCGGAGTATAACCTTGAGCAGATCACTGCGGCGTTGGCTCCTGAGTTGCTGAGATACACCACATGTGACGTACCTAACTACGGAACAAACATCAGCGTGGGAACTACGAACCATTCTTCCACCAAGTATGTTACTTTTAAGAATATCTTTGTGCCCGTGGGTGTGGTGCTCGGCGATATGTATCTGGAGACCGGACAGTATGAGAATGCAGCGAAGAGCTATATCGACTACCTGGTCAAAAACCACAAGCCGATGCCGAACATCTATGCGCCGTTCTCGCTCAGAAACCTCGACCTCACACCGCCGAGCGATATGGCGATGGGACAGCAGACAATCCAAGGATCATCGAATTATAGCACTATCTTTGCCGCTGCTGCTTCTCCTACAGATGTGATATCCTATATCCCGATGGCTGTCAACAGCGTGAACGGAGCAACCACCAAGGTGCCGTATGCCTTCGGATACGATTATTATTCGCTCTCATCAACATGGATGGATGAGATACAGCTCGTGCCGTCGGAGGATTACAATTATCTCACATCCAACCAGGACTTCTACTACAAATATAATGTGACTGGCACAAGCCCTACCAATGGTATGAACGACGTGAAGGCGGGCAGTTTTGGCGATATGAGAAGCGTCGCCATCATGCGCACGCTGGAGGGGGCTACCACACTCGACGAGGAGGAAGAGGATATAACCTGGATCAATAAGTTCCAGAGTGGAAACATCATCCTTTATAGAACCACCACCGTTTATCTGCATCTCTGCGAGGCTCTTAACCGCATGGGTATGCCTGACCTCGCTTTTGGATTCCTGAAGGAGGGTATCAACGGTTCGCTACGTCGTCAGCCGTGGATCTCACAGCAGTCGCTCGACTTCCTCGACCAGACATTCCTGCAGGAAGCCAGCTACGACTATTTCTTCGGTAAGAGTTATCCAATCCACCAGCATGGACACGGATTCACTTCTGACGCCAACTATATAGGCTCTTCTCCTTATCAGTTTACTACCCAGATTGACTCTGTGATCAACGTGCTCTCTGCCAATACTGCACTCTATCCGGAACTCGCGCAGAAACTGGAAAACTCCCGTCGGTACGCCGCGGCTGTGGAGGAAGCCAAAGCAGAGGCGATGCAGAACCCGATTGTGGATGAGGAGACTGGTGAGACCACTTATCCTGACTATTATGTGGATCCTGCCGCTTATGGCGAACAGCTCACCAAGAACGACACCATCATGGCGATGGAGGAACTACTCTGCGACGAGGAGGCAATGGAGTTCTGCTTTGAGGGTACCCGCTGGTACGACCTCATGCGCTTTGCCAAACACAAGAACCAGGCCGGTCTGCAAGGCAACGCATGGCTCGTGAACAAAGTAAAGAACAATAACCCGGTGAAAGACCTCAACAATGAACAGAACTGGTATCTGCCGTTCAGAAAATAGTGGCTAGTTGACAGTTGACAGTTATTAGGAAAGTGGGCAGTTGCTGTCCACTTTCCCCTTTTTGTACATTTGTCCATGTTTTCGTACAATTATCTATATTGAGAACTGCTGTTTTCGGCTAATTTTGCAAAAAATAATCGTATGCGCATAATTTTCATCATCTTATTCTCTTTCATCGCAATCATCGCACAAGCTGCAGGCACATTCGATGTGCGTGAGTTTGGCGCCAAAGGCGACGGAGTCACTCTCGACCATCAGGCCATCAATGCGGCGATCGACGCTTGTGTGGAAAATGGCGGCGGAAGGGTGGAGGTGCCAGCCGGTACGTATCTCTGCGGTTCTATCCGTATGAAGAGCAACGTGGAGCTTCATCTGGAGGCGGGGGCGAAAATTCTGGCTGCCCCTGCAAAGATGAAGGCATACGACGACCCGGAGAAATGGGAAGGACCTGCCTATCAGGATGGCGGTCACACCTATTTCCACAACAGTCTCATCTGGGCGGAGGGTGAGCATAACATCGCCATCACAGGGTTGGGTATGATTGATGGTGAGGGACTCACAAAGAAAGATACGGAGAAGGGCGGAAACTTGCAAGGTGGAAGCATCGGCACTGGCGATAAGGCCATCGCACTCAAACTTTGCCGTAATGTGCTCATTCGTGACATTACTATCTTCCGGGGGGGGCATTTCGCCATTATCATCACGGGTTGCGATATCGCAACCATCGACAACGTGACCATCGACACCAACCGCGACGGCATCGACATCGACTGCTGCAAATACACGACAGTGAGCAATACGAAAGTGAATACCCCTCACGATGACGCTATTGTACTGAAGAGCTCTTATGCCCTGAAAAAACCTGTGGCTTGCGAGCATGTGCTCATCACCAACTGCCTCGTCACAGGCTTCAAACTGGGTTCTTTCCTCGACGGCACCTACGTGCCGGAAGAAGTGGGGTGGGTGTGCGGACGCATCAAACTCGGCACCGAGAGTAACGGCGGTTACCGCGACATTGCCATCACCAACTGCACATGTATGTGGAGCAGTGGACTGGCATTCGAGGAGGTGGATCAGGGACGCATGGAGAATATCGTGGTGAGCAACATCTCGATGAACCATGTTCACCATTATCCGATTTATATCACCACCGGCTGCCGCAACAGGGGACCGGAAGAAGTGACGGGCAACTCATACGCCGGCAATATCCAGATCAGCAACATCACCGCACAGGATGTGGATAACCTCGCCGGCATCATCATCACCGGAATGGAAAATGAACCCCTCGAACATATCTACCTGAGTAATATCCGCATCCAGTATCGGGGCGGGGGAACGGCTGAGATGATGCGGTGGAATTATCGTGAGCAAGGCACAAATTACCCGGAGCCGCGATTCGCCAAGGAAACGCCTGCCTACGGACTGTTCGCACGCCATGTGCGCGACCTCAAGGTGGATAAGGTCACCTTCACCACACAGACTCCTGACGGACGGCCAGTGGTGGTGCTTGATGATGTATATGATGTGTGTCTCAGCGATATTGAATACCCAAATAAGCAAGGAGAACAGGATTTCCGCCAACGCAACACCACCAACGTGGTCATTCGCTGACAGAAATAGCGTTTTTTACCACCTCTGCCTTCTTAACCTTCTCTTTCTTCTTTGCATTCTTTTTCATAAAAAATTTGAATATCCGAATTTAATGTTGTATATTTGCATGTTAAACTATACTAACGGCAAAACCTAAACAAATAAAGATTTTCGTGAAATATTAATTTTAACTATTAACTAATTAACAAAAACTGTATGAAAAAACTATTACTTTCATTGTGCGCGCTTTTTGCTGCTGTCAGCATGAACGCACAGTACAGTGTGGGTGATTACATCTTCACTTCCACTGCAAAGTACAAGGTTACGAAGATTGTTGACATCACTCAGCCAGGCGCAGAGTGGTTCAACTATTCCAGTGAGATTTTCTCCCCTTATACAGCAGAGACAGAGGATGACTTCGACGGAATCCAGAGTACACGCAGCGATGAGGGTGACTTCATCTCTTATGCACTTCCTGTGCAGTATGGTTCCAATTACATCGTAACCATGAAGTTTATGACTACCGCTGACGGCTCTACCTCTATTACTGGAGGGGCTCAGAACCAAATTAACGCATGGCTTTCACCTCAAAATGATTATGGCGTAATCGCAGGTACTGATAATATTGACTATCAGCAGGTGGCTTCTGTCGCTACTGTGAAAGCCAATGAATGGACTGAGATCTCTTGGTTCTTTGCAGACACACTTGCAGTGAACGCAGAGACTGAGGAGCCAGGCGGTTTCCTCAACCTTCTCTTCAGCCGTATCAACACTGAGAGTGTGATTGCCACTAACATGCAGGTGGTAGAGGTGACGGAGGTGTACGACACCCGTATCTCCGACAAGCTGATTGCTTATGCGCAGAAGCTGATGGAGGATGAGAACTTCAACACGGATGCGGCTGCTGATGCAAAAGTTGAGGTCCAGAGCGCAATTGAACTGATACAGAGTGAAATAGCTGCGGGCTCATTTGACGATCCTGCCCAAGCTGTAGATTTCATGAATGGGTTCCAAGAGATGTTGGACGCATATCTGGATGTGGAATCAACCGATATGAAGGACTACCTCCAGTATATCGATATCACCAGTTTCGGCACATACGGGCGCGGACGTGTGAATACAGACCGTGGCTGTTTCAGAGCTTTAGGTGGCAACTGGGGATCCAACTCAGCTTGGGATTACCTCATGTCGGCTATTCAGACCGGTTATAAAAACCACAACGCCACATTGGTTATCTTCAACACCGATTTCCCTGCAGGTAAGTACTTCTTCACAGCTGAGATGAGAAACGCAAACACAGCTAAGGACTCTTGGCCATGTACCCTCTCTTTTAACCTGACTACTTATGGCACAACGATTGGTGTCGGTGATAATACGGTAGAAGTGGATACTCTTTCTGGTGAACAGTTCCAGAAATTCTATGTGGTTGGTAATGTGACTGAGACAGGTAAATTCGAGGCTAAAATATACTGGCCAGGTGAGGAGAATGGCGTAAATGGCGGCGCTTTCCAGGTTCGTGCTCTTCAGGTACGTGGCTTCGGCGATGTGGAGCAACAGATTGCACGTAAGCAGGCTTGGGATAAGTTCTATACTCAGTGGAGTGCCGCTGTCAGCAACCGTACGAACCTCATCGCAAGAAGTGAGAATGAAAACACTCCATGGGCACGCGACTCTATCCAGGCTGCGCTCACTCAGTGGGATCCTTACTATAACGCCGTGATTGAGGCTGGCTGGGTTGATGCTGACGGCAATGACACTGGCGTGGCTAGCAATGAGGAACTTACTGAATGGGCTCAGTATCAGGGCTATGAGGCTTACAATGAGGATGGCGCGCGTCTTGAATATCAGATAGTACGTGGCTATCAGTATGCAATCAACTATATCGACGCGCAGAACAAACCAATCTTAGACTTGGTGGCAGCCATTGCGGAGGCACACTCTGTAGATGCCGACGCTGTCAATGTTGAGGGCGATCATGAGACATTCAACGCTGTGATTGACCAGATTCAGGCTACACTCGACAATGTTAAGACGAATACTTCTGACGCAACTCAGGAGGCTGACGCTGCTACTCTGACTGAGGCTCTCGCTACACTGAAAGATGCCCAGCAGGCATTTATCGACAGCGGCAAGCTCACTCCGTTCGTGAATATCGACTTCTCCGGCAGCTTCCAGTCAACTGTCGATCCTGAAGATGAGACTATCATCACCAGCTACTATATCGACGGAAATACTGAGTCTTATCCTAACGGTGCTGGACGTATGGTGTTCAACAACGTAGCTAATGTGGAGACAGACCCAACTGTCGATCAGGCTGGTCACTTCTGGCAGCTTGGTTATGGTGACGCTCTTCTCGATGTGCTCCGCGTAGGTGGTGGAAGCAACTCGTATGGTACTGTTGAGATTCCAGCAGAGAATGTCCCGACTGACGAGGAAATTCTCCGTGTGGAGTTCGACCTCTGGATTGGTAACCTCTCAGGAGGTTTTGTAACTGTTGAGGTGCAGAATGCAGAAGGTGTGCGTCTTGGTGGATTCAGCATAGACCGTTACAATGCAGAAGTAGCTTTCAATGATTTCAATAACCAGACAGGCGAGCCTAATGACCATACTTCTTCTAAGACAAGTGGTGGTACGGGTATGGATCTTCGTGCGAAATCAACAGGCTTGGGTTCAAGCTCCGTGGGTAACGCTGGAATCTGTGTGGATGCCAACAAGTCTTCTTTCACACTTATCTTCGACTACAAAGCAAGGGCGCTCCAGGGCACTATCAACAATGGTAAGAATGGTATTAGCGAAGGCGCTGAGATGCCGATGCTCGATATCAACGACCCAACAATCACCGACAATAAGCCGGCCAAGTTCGTTATCTATTCTAACTATAACGCTAAAAACACGAATGCCCAGGCTCGTCGCTGCTGGTTCGACAATTTGAAGATGACCACCTACAAGTCAGTGGCTGAGGGTCCTCACTTCGAGCCGGTTTCACAGGTGATAAAGGGTGATGTGAACGAGGACGGCGAAGTGAACATCAACGACGTAGTGGCTATCATCAACGTGATGGCAGGCACTGCTGAGTGGCCAAACGCAAACGTGAACGAAGATGCGGAAGGCAGCGTTGATATCAACGACGTGGTGGCTGTAATCAACATCATGGCAGGCAACGAATAATCAGACGTTATTCTTGAAGTTCTTGACGAGCATAAATGTTATGTAACTTCTGACAGCAATATTTCAAGGCGGGATGCCAATACGGGCATCCCGCCTTTTTAAAAAACCTAAAATACTAAATAACCGTTCTATGAGAGCAATTTCAAAAATCTTATGCGGCTTAGCACTTTTGCTGATAGCAACACCTTCTTTCGCTCAGCGACTCAAGCCAACCCCTTGGGACACACCGGCAAGTCAGTGTGAATGGCTCGACCGCGGATTCGTGCGTATCAACGCCTCGGCTACCCGCCCCTTCATCTCGTGGCGTCTGCTCAACTCAGATGATGAGCATACGTCGTTTCTCGTGTTGGTGGACGGTGAGGTGAAGAGCGACACGTTGCGTGGCACTACAAGTTTCCGCACACCTGGACTGGTGGCACCTGCTAAAGTGATTCAGCTGGTGACACTGCAGAACGGAGTACCGGTGGATACACTCTTACCGCAAGTGCTCAACAGCTCTACGCATCATAAACTGCAGCTCGACCGACCGGTGAAGCCAACCGATGACAGTAAGCTTAGTAGCCAGGATTTCACCTATGCACCAAACGACTGCTCGGTGGGCGATGTGGATGGCGACGGAGTGTATGAGCTTTTTGTGAAATGGTATCCAAGCAATGCCAAAGACAACTCGCAAGGCGGATATACTGGATATACCTATCTCGACTGCTACAGACTCTTTACTGGAGAGAAACTCTGGCGTATCAATCTGGGTAAGAACATCCGCTCTGGAGCGCACTACACCCAGTTTATGGTCTATGACTTTGATGGTGACGGGAAGGCGGAAGTAATCTGCAAGACTGCACCTGGAACGGTAGATGGAAAAGGGGAATATGTGAGCAAGGCGGCCACAGACGCTAAAATCCGCGCTACAGACAACACGCAAGACCACAGAACGAGTGACGGAAGGATTGATGGAGGATATGAGTTTCTTACCGTATTCAACGGCGAGACCGGTGCCGCCATCCATACCATTCCATACCTGCCAAACCGTAATGCGACTTTTGCACTGAGTGATGCGGCAGGCACGTTTAACTGGTATATGGCATCAGGAAAATCTGATACGGGTTCCTATGGCAACCGTGGCGAGCGTTATCTGGCAGGTGTGGCTTATCTGGGCGGTCCCGACCAGAATCCGTCGGCAGTGATGTGCCGCGGCATGTACACCCGCTCCCACCTTTGGGCAGTGGATTTCGATGGGAAAGAACTGAAAACCAGATGGCTTCACGCTTCCATCAACAGCACGACGGTGCAAATGAGGGATGCCAACTTAAAGGTGACGACCAAAACCTATAGTAAGAACACAGATCCAAATAAGACGCATGCTGTTTACACGGCATACGCACAAGGTGCACACTCTCTTACCATCGCGGATGTCGATGGCGACGGATGCGACGAGATCATCTATGGAAGCGCCACCATCAACAACGACGGAAACCTGCTCTACAGCACAGGATTCGGACATGGCGACGCTCTTCATATCAGCGATATGAACCCCGACCGGCCGGGACTGGAAATCTTTATGGTGCATGAGGAGAGCCCGTATGGCGCACATCTTCTCGATGCAGCCACAGGTGAGGTGATCTGGGCCGCCACAGGTAGCGCCGACAATGGACGTGGACTGGCGGCGAATATCTTCGATAACAACGACGCCACCCGAGGCTACGAATTCTGGTCGGCAAAGGTGAACAACACCATCAACGCACCTTCTCTCACCGTAGAGTCGGAAAGCAAACCGTCGATGAACTTCCGCATCTTCTGGGATGCCGACCCTTACGACGAACTGCTTGACGGAACCAGCATCCGGAAATACTCGCTCAGTGGCTCAACGCTGAGCTATAAAGAACTGGGGGTCTATACCACAACTACCGTTATGAAGAATTTTACGGAAATAGCTAATGTGTCGGCATGCAACGGAACGAAGAACACGCCATGTCTGCAAGCTGACATCTTCGGTGACTGGCGTGAGGAGGTAATCTACTACAATGCCGCAGATCCGTCGCAGGTGCTGATTTTCTCTACTACGGAGGTGTCGCCATATCGTGTGCCGACGCTGATGCATGACCATAACTACCGTATGGCTGTGGCATGGCAGAACACAGGCTACAACCAGCCGCCGCATATCGGCTACTATCTGCCGGATTACGTGGAGGCGTTCCAGGGCGTGGCTGATGAGATTGTCCACTTGAAAGGTGATGTCAATGAGGACGGAAAGGTGGATATCAACGACGTGGTGGCTGTGATCAACCAGATGGCCGGCACCGCTACCTGGCGTTATGCCAATGTGAATGAAGATCCCGATGGCAGTGTCGATATCAACGATGTGGTGGCCATCATCAACATCATGGCAGGACAGACTACTCCTTAACGGAAGTTGTACTGTAACTCAATTGCTTGTAGAGACGTGGGCATGCCCCGTCTCTCTTGCAAGAATGAAACGACTATCATGAAGAAAACATTTATTCTCATAGCGATGACTGCTATTTCCATGCAGGCATCGGCACAGAATATCGACCGGCGTGACGTGGTTGTACGCAACAATCCTCGTGTCACGTCGGTCGATACACTTTCGTCCTTTACCGTCGGTAACGGACATTTTGCGTTTACCGTCGATGCGACGGGGCTGCAGACCTTTCCGGAAGAGTATGCCCAAGGCATCCCGCTTGGTACCATGAGCGACTGGGGCTGGCATTCCTTCCCGAACACAAATGGTTATAAGGCGGAGGAAGCTCTCCAGACCCGGAATTTCGGACGGGGGCACGATGAGCCTTATGCCATGGAGGACCGTCAGCCAGGGCGCCGCCACGATGCCGTGGCATACCTTCGGCAGAATCCTCACCGGCTCCATCTGGGTTGTGTAGGCCTGAACCTGACGGACACCGCCAAGGTGAAGAACGTCAGTCAGCAATTGGATATGTGGAACGGCATCATCACTAGTGAGTTTTTTTATGACGGAAAGCCTTTTAAAGTGCAGACGCTCTGTCATCCTGAAGCCGATGAGATAGCCTCCTGTGTGAAGACTGACGGAAAGGTGGAAGTGTTGATCCGAATCCCTTATCCTACGGGCAATCATAGCGATGACGCATGCGACTGGCGTACTGATGCTCCGCAAACTGTCTCCTTCGAACTTCAGAAGAGTGGTGCGAATGCGATTGTCAAGATTGACAGTACTTCCTATCATATTGATGTCAGATGGAGTGGGGAGGCAACATTACAGCAAGTTGACAGCCATACACTCGCACTTTCCTCCGAAAACGGAAACCTCGATTTCCGTGTGACGTTCAGCAAAGATGGAAAGCATCGCGCAAAGCTGGAGAATCTTACATTCGATAATCTTAAACTGCAGGTGGCAGAATGGTGGCACGACTACTGGCAGACTGGAGCCATCGCGGATTTCTCCCATGTGAGTGATCCCAGAGCAGCTGAGCTGGAACGTCGTGTGGTGCTCTCCCAATATCTGATGGCGGTCAACGACGGTGGTGATACACCTCCGCAGGAGACAGGACTCACCTATAATTCCTGGTTCGGTAAGTTCCATCTGGAGATGATATGGTGGCATCAGGCACAATTCGCGCTTTGGGGACATCCTGAGATGCTGGAGCGCTCTCTGAAATGGTATCTCACCGTGGAGAATAAGGCTCGTGAGATAGCTAACCGGCAAGGATTCGAGGGCGTCCGCTGGATGAAAATGACCGATCCTAGTGGTGAAGAGGCTCCCTCGAATGTGGGCAGTTTCCTCATCTGGCAGCAGCCGCATATCATCCATCTGGCAGAGTTGCTATACCGCGCCTACGATAATCCAGCCGAAAAACAACGTATTCTAACCATCTTTGCTCATCTTATCGACAAGACGGCGGAGATGATGGCGTCGTTTGCCACATACGACCCGGCTGCCGACCGCTTTGTTCTGAAAGGATGTATTCCGGCACAGGAGACTCTTAAAGCTGATTCAACGGTTAATCCCCCATTCGAATTGAGTTACTGGCATTGGGGGCTGAAGACGGCACAGACATGGCGCGAACGGGCAGGTAAAGCCCGTGAACAGCGATGGGACCGAGTCATCAGCCACCTCTCACGACTGGCTCACAGCCCCGACGGACTCTATCTGGCAGCTGAGTCGGCTCCCGATACCTATGTTAATATCCGTTATATCAGCGACCACCCTGCTGTACTTGGCGCAGTGGGGATCCTCCCTCAGAATCCGCTGACAAACGACGACATCATGCGGAACACGCTCAAGTGGATTCTGAAAAGCTGGAATTGGGATAAAACATGGGGGTGGGACTATCCGATGACGGCTATGTGTGCTGCCCGTATGGGCAAGCCAGAGGAGGCGGTGGACGCCCTGCTGATGGAGCGCCGTACCAACACCTATCTTAACAACGGACACAACTATCAGGACGGACGTCTGCGACTTTATCTCCCGGGAAACGGTGGTCTGCTCACTGCGGTAGCGATGATGCTGGCAGGATGGGATGGCACAAAAAATCCCAACCCGGGATTTCCTCCAGATTGGGATATTCGATGGGAAGGACTCCTCCCTCTTCCATAACATCTCTCACATCTATCCTCTCACCTGTCTGCTTTTATACGCCAAAGCATACATCTTCATCTGTTTGAGCATGGCAAGCAGACCATTGCTGCGGGTAGGGGAGAGATGCTCGCGAAGTCCGATATCTTCCATGAAATGAAGGTCGGCTTCCAGAATCTCGTCAGGTGTATGACCCGACAACACCCGAATCAGTAGGGTTACCAGGCCTTTCACAATAAGTGCGTCGCTCTCGGCCTGAAACACCACCAGTCCGTCGTCGGTCAAATCGGCAGTGAGCCACACACGGCTTTGGCAACCGTCAATCAGATTGCTCTCATTTTTATATTCATCGGCCAATGGCTCCTGTTCATTGCCTAAATCTATCAACAGTTGGTAACGGTCCATCCAGTCCTCATAGTCCTGAAATTCCTCTATCACCTCTTGCTGGATTTCTTCTATCTTCTTCATTTGGGTCATGTCTGTTGAATAAAAAAACTCCCTCTTCCAAAAGGGGGAGGGAGTAAGGGAAAGGCTTATTACATCATGCCCATGCCTGGGTTGCCCATCGGCATCTCAGGCTTGTCTTCCTTGGCATCTACAATCACACACTCGGTGGTGAGCAGCATACCAGCGATGGAGGCAGCGTTCTCAAGGGCTACACGTGCCACCTTGGCAGGGTCGATAATGCCGCTGGCACGGAGATTCTCGTAGGTGTCCTTGCGGGCATTGTAACCGAAGTCGCCTTCTGCATCACGTACTTTCTGAACGACTACTGAGCCTTCAAGACCGGCATTCTCCACAATCTGGCGGAGCGGCTCTTCAATAGCGCGCTCGATAATCTTGATACCGGTGGTCTCATCTGCATTCTCACCTTCCAACCCTTCCAGACTTGGAATGGCGCGGATATAGGCTACACCGCCTCCAGGAATGATTCCTTCTTCAATGGCTGCACGGGTAGCACAGAGAGCATCGTCCACGCGGTCTTTCTTCTCTTTCATCTCTACCTCGCTGGCAGCACCTACATAAAGTACGGCCACACCGCCCGACAGCTTGGCCAGACGCTCCTGCAGCTTCTCTTTGTCATAGGAAGAGGTGGTGTTGGCAATCTCATTCTTTATCTGGTTCACACGGTCCTGAATAAGGTTTTTCTCACCCTTACCGCCTACGATTGTTGTGTTGTCCTTGGAGATGGTCACCTTCTCAGCTGAACCCAGCATCTCAACGGTTGCCTGCTCAAGTTTCAGACCTTTCTCTTCGCTGATCACAACACCACCGGTCAGTACGGCGATATCTTCCAGCATAGCCTTGCGACGGTCGCCAAAACCAGGTGCCTTCACAGCACAAATCTTAAGCTGGCTGCGCAGACGGTTCACAACGAGTGTGGTCAATGCCTCTGAGTCGATGTCCTCTGCAATCACGAGTAACGGACGACCAGTCTGAACGGCTGGCTCCAGAATCGGCAGGAACTCTTTCAGGTTACTGATCTTCTTGTCATAAATCAGAATCAGCGGTGAGTCCATCACGCACTCCATCTTCTCTGTGTCGGTCACAAAGTAAGGAGACAGATAACCTCTGTCAAACTGCATTCCCTCAACCACACCGATGGTGGTCTCACGACCTTTGGCCTCTTCGATGGTAATCACACCGTCCTTGGATACCTTACGCATGGCATCAGCAATCAGCTTACCGATTTCCTGATCGTTGTTGGCGCTGACGGTAGCCACCTGCTCAATCTTGTCGTAGTCGTCGCCTACGGTCTCACTCTGAGATTTGATATGCTCCACGACCTTGGCAACAGCCTTGTCGATACCTCGTTTCAAATCCATCGGGTTGGCGCCGGCTGCCACATTCTTCAAACCTGATGTAACAATGCTCTGGGCAAGTACGGTTGCGGTTGTGGTTCCGTCTCCGGCATCATCACCAGTCTTGCTGGCAACGCTCTTCAGCAGTTGTGCACCTGTGTTTTGGAAGGCATCTGCCAGTTCTACTTCCTTGGCTACGGTCACACCGTCCTTGGTTATCTGAGGTGCACCGAACTTCTTTTCCAGAATCACATTTCTACCTTTCGGACCAAGGGTCACTTTCACTGCGTTTGCAAGCTGATCAACGCCCTGCTTCAACTGCTCGCGGGCTTCTATGTTGAATTTCAAATCTTTAGCCATAATATATCTTTTTTTAGTTGATTGAATTAATAATTCCGGATATTCCGGACATTCCGGAACTTCCGGTGCCTATCCCAATACCGCCAACACGTCGCTCTGACGCATAATAAGGTATTTCACACCCTGGTATTCCAGCTCGGTGCCTGCATACTTGCCATAAAGCACGTTGTCGCCTACTTTCAATACCATTTCTTCGTCTTTAGTGCCGTTACCGGTGGCAACAATCTCACCCTGAAGTGGTTTCTCTTTTGCGGTGTCTGGAATGATGATACCGCCGATGGTCTTCTCTTCTGCCGGAGCAGGAAGGATCAGAACTCTGTCTGCTAATGGTTTAATGTTCATAATGTTGATTTTTATTGATTGTATTTTTACTTTCCGAATTTAATTTCCGCAAACTTAATGCCAAAAAGACATGACGAGGCAGATATGACAATTTGTCGTATGTGTGTCGCAACTATTTGTCACGCTCGTCAAACTCACGGCGAAGCGGATAATGGCCACGCAGCCACTCAAAGCCGCTAGGGTCGGCTTTCAAACGCTCACTGTCCGTTCTTGGGTCATACAGACAGAACAGACCATGCTCATCACCATTGTATGAATAACAGTCGGGAAGGGGTGGGGGCAACACCTCTATGTCAAACGGCTTTCCAAGAAAACCGGCTACGGCCTGTAGCGACATACGTGTGGCATTTGCTTTACCGTCAGCTGAATAACCGGCAATATGTGGTGTGGCTATTGATGCTTTCCTCAGTAGCTCTCGGTTGATTTCCGGCTCTCCTTCCCATGTGTCAATCACCGCAGCTCCGATTCTCCCTTTATCCATTGCATTCAGCAATGCCTCCTCATCTACTACGCCTCCCCGCGCAGCATTGATGATGATGGCTCGTCGGCCAAGCCGCTTGAAAAAGTGCTCGTCGGCCATATGATATGTGGGACAGTCGCCATCATGGGTGAGTGGGGTATGAAACGTGATGATATCTGCTTCTGCTGCTATCTGTTCCAGTGTGTAAGGCTCGCCTTTAGGAGGGTCGCAGCGCAGTACGGTCAGCCCGCATGCCTCCAAGTCATCGGCAACAAGACTCCCTACATGACCTACGCCTACCACACCGGCGGTCAAGCCAGGATGGAGAGAGCCAAGCACGTGCAGCGAGTTGTGCACATACTGCCGCACCGACGAGGCGTTACAGCCGGGGCAGTTGGTCCATCGGATGCCTTGTTGCTTCAGCCATTGGGTGTCGAGATGGTCAAAACCGATAGTGGCGGTCACTACCAGTTTCACCCTGCTGCCATCCAGCAGCTGCTCATCGCATCGGGTACGTGTCCTAACAATCAGAATGTCGGCATCCTTCACGTCTGTGGCACTGATAGCACTGCCACTCATATATACCACTTCGTCTACCAACTGCTCAATCTTGCCTTTGATATAGGGAATTTTGTCGTCTACAATCGCTTTCATGACTACAAAGATACGATTTAGAGAGTAAAATACCAAATTATGCAGGAGCGAAGAATAGGGTTAAAACAATTCAATCGAATAGATGAAAAATATTTAAGAAGGAATTAAAACTCAAAAACTATGGATTCTCCCTATATTTTTGATTGTTTTTAAATATGTAAATGAAGAATTAATTTTAAAAGAAATTGATAATAATGGCGATTATGGAATAATATTTGGTACAATTTGTATAATAAAAGGCATGTCGATTTTGACACGCCTCAATTATAACTTCTGGAAGTTTAATAATTATTATTG
>FLNY01000152.1_pt1 | contig 50040 bp, 44 predicted proteins | sample 1140381 | NCBI WGS metagenome assembly FLNY01 (sample SAMEA3878172, study PRJEB12797) | bioreactor metagenome | biome: Moose rumen | place: Sweden | collected 2011-10
CGTTTACCAAAATTGTTTGAGAAACTTCAGGATGCAGGTTAAGTTTAATTTGGTAAATACCTAAATCTTTAATAGGCTTTTCCATATAAACATAACGGCGGGCAACATCAAAACCGGCATCTTTAATTGCTCCGGCAATGTCACGAATTGTAACAGAACCATAGAGCTGACCGGTTTCAGCAGCTTGACGAATCAAAACAGCATTAAATCCGTTCAAAGACTCAGCCAATTTAGAAGCAGTTTCAAACAATTCTTTGTTGTGTGCTTCCAAAGCTGCTTTTTGAGCTTCAAAATAAGCCATGTTAGCCTCTGTGGCACGCAAAGCTTTTTTCTGCGGCAACAAATAGTTACGGGCATAACCGTTTTTAACGTTTACTTTATCGCCCATTTTGCCTAATTTTTCAACGTGTTCGAGTAAAATTACTTCCATTTTTACCTCCTACATAGCAACATACGGCAACAAAGCAATATAGCGAGCGCGTTTAATGGCGCGAGCCAATTCACGTTGTTTTTTAGCCGAAACAGAGGTGATACGAGACGGAATAATCTTACCTTTCTCGGAAATATAGCGAGAAAGAGTTTTCACATCTTTATAGTCAATCTTAATTGCGTTTTCGCCTGAAAACGGGCAAGATTTTCTTTTGAAAAATGATTGTTTAGCCATTTGTTATCTCCTATTCATTCTCAGCGGCAGCTTCTTCAGCCGTCTCTTCATTGAAGTTTTCAACTTTAACCGTCATATAGCGAATAACGTCTTCATTAAGGCGCATAATTCTCTCATATTCGGAAATTGCGTTTGCCGGAGCAACAATGTTTAACAAAACATAATAACCTTTGCGGTTTTTCTTAATGCGATAAGCAAGGTTTTTCAAACCCCAGTTATCAACTTTAACAACCTCACCGCCTTCTTTTTTAATAACTTCGCTCAAATTAGAAACGAGGTCATTAACCTGAGAAGCGCCAAGGTCTTGACGGGCGATTAATACGCCTTCATAATTTGCCATATTTTATATCTCCTTATGGATAACTCAACAAATGGTCTTATGGTAAGACCGGTTAATGTATAGCCGAATTTTTAGCATTAAATCCGGCAAGGGACAAGCGCTAATATACACAAATTTTTTTGATTTGCAAGCTTTTTTTCCTTATTTTTTATAAGGTTTTGAATATTCTTCAAATTCTTGCGCCTTTTCGTCACTCCAACCCATAATATATTTGTCATCAAAACAAATAAGCGGAGTTCCGGCAGTTGCGCCGATTTTGTATTTTTTAACAGCATAATTGAATAATTGTCGATTTCCCAGCAGGCGAATATCGCGCGAAACAATTTTTAAGTCAGGGTGATTTTCTTTTATGTATTCTGCTGCCGTATGACAATGCGGGCAGGTTGTTTGATAAAAGAAATAAATTTTTGAGCCGTCAAACTCTTGTTCTTCCGGCGATTTTTCGCAAGCACTGATGAAAAACAGGGCAACAAAGCAAAAAATACTCAATAAAACTTTTTTCATAGATCATTCCTTTTCTTTTATCTTGCCAGAATAATTAAGTTGTTTTCTTAATAAAGTCAAGCATGATTGCAAATTTTTGTGCTGGTATAGTCACCGGTTTTTGGTTTGATTAATTTTTCTTTTGTTACAAAATTGTTACAAATAGCACCTGTTATGCGAAAAGTCTTTACATTTGTCGAGTTTTTATATAAAATGAAATTATAAAGAGCAAAATTTCGTTTTATAAAGGAGAAAGACAATGACTGAAAAGAATATCTTACAAGAGTTTGAAGCTCAAGAGGCATTGATTAAGCGTCTTACGAATGAAATGACCGAAATTGAATCGAAATTTGGTAGAACCTCTAACTATAGCAAGAAAAAACAAGAAATTGAAGATATAAAGGCTAAGATTTATACTCCTGAGAATCTTAATAAAGTTTTGGCAGAGGCAAAAAAACAGCAAAAGCAACAAAATGATAAAATTGCGAAGCTTGATAGCCAATTTAAGGCAAAGAAGAAAGAATATGATGAGTTATTGGCTAAAGAAAATGTTTATGCTAGGAAATTTAATGAAGGTAACAGAGATTCAGAATTCTTGAAAGAATATAAAGAATTTAGAAATGGATTAACAAAAAGGAAATTTGAGTTACGGCAAGCATATACGGAGTTGTCTAATGCTCATGGAAAAGCTGTGATTGAAAAAACATCATCTCAAATTGATCATAAGGTTCAAAGAATTCAAAATAAACTAAATGAAGTAAAACGTAATCACGCCATAAAAGACAAATTGAATAATAAGGGGCAGGATAAGAATAAGACAGAGCCGAAAGAGGATACCAAAACTAAAGCTAAGAATGATGCTGAAAAGGGTAAAAAGGCTAAAGAGGCAATTAGAGAGAAAAAAATTACAACGCGTCCTAGACCTATTCCTCAGGCGGTTATTGATGAGGCAAGAGCTCAGGGCGGACATGTTATTTATATGGAAGACTCTAAAGGAAATCGTATGCACTTAATCAGAGTCGGCAAAAAAACCGTGTCGGTTATGACCGAGCAAAAAGGACAAGAGCCGAGTGCACCGCTTTCGGCACAACTACCTGAAGTGAAAAATATCATCAATCAGGTTCGAGCAGAGGTTGATAAACCTAATTCAGATATCAGCGGTATGATTAGTAAGTTGGAAGAAATGCAAAAAATTCCGATGACAATGGATGTTATTAAGCCTATTGCTTTAGAGGAAGTTAAGCTTCCTGAAGCAAAAATTCCGGAAAATCTTGATATATCTATTACTCCCACTGCAAGTGTTGTTCCGCATAGAAAAAAGAGCGGAAAATTTAGCAAGCGTAAACATGATATCCAGATTATGGATGCCGAAGGCAAAATATATACATTGACTAAGAAAGATGTTAAAAAGCGCACTTCTGAAAGATATGGCGGAAATGAGGTGGAAAACGGCTTAAATGTAAGCACACGTTCTTCTATAACTGACAGAAACTGGGAAAGCTATATTAAACAGGCAGAAGAGGGTACGCTTGATATTGCAAAAATCAATAAAATGTATTTCAACGGCGAGATGAAACTCGGCGACAATAAGGCAAAAGGCAATGAGAATTTGGTAGATAGCAATATAAGTGCTCAAACCTTGTTAATGCATAATCAAGGCAGAGATATGGGATAAAATTACATTATGCCGAAACAAAAAAAGCCGCTCTTTTAAGCGGCTTTTTTTGTTAAATATATTTATTATTTTATCACATAAAAACAGAATAAAAGTGTGTTTTTTGGGGGATGATTTTTATGGCTGGTATGAATTTATCAGCATAGCAGTAACATCATCTGCCGAAAACATCTCCGGCAAAACAATTCCATCGCGTAATATCGGTGTAAAGAGAACATAAAAAGGTAAACCTTTACGCCCGTATTTTTCCATAAAATCAAGCACGTCACGATTATAATCAGTCCAATCAACCGTCATCAACTCTAAATTATATAGTTTTTTCCAGTTTTCAAGCGTTGAATCTGTTAAAACAACGGCTCCATTATATTGGCATGTTAAGCACCAATCTGCTTTAATTTCCAATAAAACGCTTTTTCCTTCAGCTAATTTTTCGGCAATCAAATTTTTATTTATGCCGGTTAAGCGTGTAGCAAGATTATGCTCGCGCATTTTATTATAGGCACTCGATGCTTGCGTAATATTTAAAACCAATAAAGCGAAGAAAATTATAATCATCACTGCTGAGGCAATATTTTTGGCTTTTTGCAACGATTTTTCATTAACCTGTTCATCAATGATTTTTCCCAGATAATCCAGTAAGCGCAGATAAAACTTAAAGCAAAACATAAATAAGAAGATTGAGGCAATCAAAATCAATGGTATTTGCCGATTTGTTTGTTTCCATATTAGAAATAAAAACCAAACAAGAGTTGCATACAACAAAAAAGACATAGCAAGTTTTAGAATATTTAACCATTCTCCCGATTTTGGAAACAGTTCATCAGGTTTAGGTAAAAATAAAATGATGATATAAGGAGTGCATAAACCCAGCGCCAAAGCACTTAGAGTTAAAATCAAATCAAGATATGTTCCGCTCAAAGCGAATCCAACGGCTGTAGCCATATACGGACCGGTACAAGGTGTTGCCATCATAACGGTTAAAAAACCGATGCCGTAATTAAGGCTCTTAAGAGGGATATTAATGGTATGGCGATAGAGATTATCAAAATCAAGATACGGAAGAATAATAATAAATACCGCAATTACAAAAACCATCATCACTAAAAATTCCATGTTTTGAAATTGCATTCCCCAGCCGAGTGTGTTGCCTAAATATTTTGCCAAGCATAACAGTAATATAATTAAGGCAAAACCAAATAGAATGCCGCAAACTGTCTGTCTTAAAGCTTTTTTCAAGTTTTTACGTTTGCGCGGAGGGGTTCGGCTTAAGGCTAATATTTTTAGGGAAAGAACCGGAAAAACGCAGGGCATAAAATTAAGGATAACTCCGCCGATAAAAGCCAGTAAAAGAATGCCGACAGAAAGTTTTTGCTGTTGCGCATCAAAAGGCGAACTTTCTTTTGCCACAACAGTTGAGCGCAATGATGTTTTATGATTAAGTTCTGCCGATATGATAAAATTTTTATTTTTCAAATCAACATAATCGGCGCCGGCAAGCTGATTTAAGCGCGCATAGATGATTCCGTCACGAACACTCAATAGCGGAGCCTCAAATTTGGCATATCCGTCAACTTGTTCAACAAAAACCTTAAAGTTTCGCACTTTTTTTTCTGTCTTAAATTCTAAGCGCAAAGCTTGTTTTTTGCCATCGATATCAACTACCGCTTTTTTTAAAGAAAATTCCGGAGAAGTTTCTTCAGGCACAGTTTGCATCGACATATTAAAAAAGTTTTCAAAACCATTAGGTAAAAAATCTTTTCCCTTAGGCGCTAAATCAAGAGCAACTTCAAATTTTTCTTCAGAGCAATCAATATTTGAATCACATGTCCACAAATCAATAGTTGCATTTATTTTCAAGGGATTGTTAGTGTCGTTGAGATTAATTTCTATCGGAATAATGAAATCGCCATAGTACTTTTGGACATAATAACTATCCCTGCTTTGCAAAGATATAGGATATAAAACCTCATAATTTTTTATATTTTCAGAGCCGGTAAGTGAGATATAAGGTTTATGGCGCTTTTCATCAAGATTATTGGCAAGGATAAAATATCCGAGTCTTGTAATAAGGTGCACTCCTACATATAATTTTTCTTTATTTTCGGTGTATGTTTGAGGAGAAAGCAATCTGGCATCGGCATTTTTGCCTTTTTGCCATGCTCCGATACCTAAATCCGAGAGCAAAGGATTTTTTTTTGTAATACCATATTCCGGAAATTTTTTCCATTCAAAACGCTGATACATATAATCAATTTTATCAAAGATTGACAGTTCATCAGCGGATTCTCGCTCGTATTTATGGATGGCTTCTCGCTCTTTAGGGTCTGAGCTGTAAGATAAAAATTTTTTAAAATTGTAGATTTTTGCAAATTCACCTTCCGGAACGCTTATATAAGAAAATTCATCCGGTTGATCATAATCTTTCGGCGAGTGAACCTTTCGCTCGACGGCAGGGGCAATTTTTTGTGATACATATTCATCATAAGCCTTCATGCCGGAGCGATACAGTTTTACGCTGCTGCGTAATAAGGATAATCTTTCACGCAATTCGGAGTTATTTTCATCAGGAAAAAAACGGCGCAAATCTTCAATTAATGTATCTTCAAAATCTTCATCAAAAATTTCGCCCGCCGGATATTTATCATTATAATATTTTCCGAGTTCAAACATAATTCCGCCGGTTTGCAACATACTAGGCACATAATCTTCATCTTCAATAAGACTTGAAATGTATTTTTCAGTGTTTACACCATGAAAATCTTCAGGCAAAACCGGAATTGTTGCACCGGCGGTAAAGCTTTTAAGGGCAAACAAAAAAACGAGTATTTTAAAAGATAAATGTTGCATTTTAGTTTTAATCAGGGTTAAATAATGTTGACTTTCGCATATAATATAACTAAATAGGCAAATAAAGCAATATTTTTTTATGGATAAAAATGTCAGAAATTTTTGATGATAAATTGAGCTTAACCGGTAAATTGTTAATTGCAATGCCGACACTTTATGAGAGCGAAACATTTAATCGCTCTGTTGTGTATATATGTTCACACACAAAAAACGGAGCATTGGGGCTGATTATTAATAAAAGGCTGAATGAGTTTAGTTTTTCTGACTTGATGTTTCAAATGCCGATAAAAAATTATGAAAGATTAAATGAAATTATGCTCTATGATGGTGGTCCGCTTGAGAAAGTAAGAGGCATGGTTTTGCATAGTGATGAATATTTCAAAGAGGGAACAATTAATGTTAGCAACGGAATAGCCGTTTCTTCTACTGCGGAGATTATTTCGGATATTGCCTTTAACCGCGGACCGAAAGATAAATTGGTTGCATTAGGGTATTCTTTTTGGAACCCTCGCCAATTGGAAGCGGAAATTTTTGAAAATTATTGGCTGGTTGCCGAGGCAGATTGCAATTTAGTTTTTAATACCGCAGATGAAGATAAATGGCAAAAAGCAATGGATGAAACCAAAATAAATTTATCGCATTTTGTGAGTATTACAGGTCGCGCATAATTGTTGAAAAGAAAAAAAGAGGAGCTGTGTTTCAGCTCCTCTTTATAGTTATTCTTTTTTACTTTCGCTTAAATAAGCTTTTTTATCTTTGATAAAACTCCAAACAGTAAACGGAATTGTCAGAATATAAGCAAAGGTAAAAAGCCCCAACGTTAACCACGGTTGGGTTAATAAGCAGCTTATAAATAAAGCGAATAATACCATTAAAGGCAAAAACCACTCAGCTTTGACTTTTGTTTTTTTGAGAGAAAGTGTCGGAATACGACTCACCATTAAGAAGGCAACCAGCATCATTAGTGCGCTGCACACAAATTTGTTATGCAATAAAAAATCCAGCTCCGGATAATCAAAGGATATTAAAATAGGCATAACGGCAATAGCAGCCGCCATAGGAGCCGGAACACCTACAAAATAGTGCGACCAATATTCCGGAACTTTTTCGTCTTCCAACATGGTATTAAATCTGGCTAAACGCATTGCCATGCCGGCTGAAAACATTAGAGTAAATATCCAACCCCAATGAGGCAATGCATTAAGGCACCATTCATACATCAAAATTGCCGGAGCAACGCCGAAACTGACAAAATCAGAAAGAGAATCCAATTCCGCACCGAATTTTGATGATGCTTTAAGCTTGCGAGCAACTCTACCATCAAGTCCGTCAAAAACGCATGCCAAAAAAATACAGCCTATTGCATAAGTCCATTTGCCTAAAATAGCATACTTAATGGTTGAAATGCCGGCGCATAAAGCCATAAGCGTTACTATATTGGGAGCCATTTTTCGGAAAGGAACTTCTCTTAATTTATTAATTGTCTTTTGTTTAATTACGCGGCGCGTTGTTTTTGCGCCTACCGAATTATATATTTTTTTGTTCATTATCTTATTTCTCCATCAATGCGGGGAGCATTTGAATTTAAGTCGGCCACAATGGTTTCTCCGCCGACCAGTGTCTGTCCCAAACAAACCATAAGCGAAGATTTTTCCGGCATATATAAGTCAATATAACCGCCGAATCGCATAATACCGAAGCGCTGTCCGGTTAAAAACTCATCACCTTTTTTCAGGTTGTTACGGATTCTTGCAGAGCAAAATGTTGTAGTTTGCTGAACCACAACTTCACGCCCGCCGGTGCTTTTAAGGGCAATTAACATTCTTTCGTTGTTTATGCTGTTTTTATCCGTTGAATGCAAGAATTTTGCACCGCTGTCATAAAATAGATTAAGCACTCGGGATTTTGCGGGTATTCTTGTTACATTCACATCAAAAATATTCGAAACAATGCTGATTTTTATGAAATTTTTGTTGCCAAGTCCCAGTACTTCAGGACCTTTTTCTTTTGTAATTGAGACAATTTTTCCATCAGCTGGGGCAACAATAATATCACTGAGATTAGGGGTGATTCGATCCGGATCGCGGAAGGCATAAAAGCACCAAACAGTCAAGGCAATCGCCATAAGTCCGAGCGGAATCCAAATAATAAAGAAAATTAATGAAAAAAAAGCTGAAATGCTGATAAATTTCCAACCATCATCATTTATATTCGGAAACAAAAATGACTTTAGTGATGTGTCGATTGCTTTCATTTTTACTCCCCATAAGAACACTGAAACGCTGTTTCTAACATGTTCTTAGCGTTATTTACCAATGCAAAATATCTTTTGCGGCTATCAGATAAACACATTTTGCAAAAAAAAACAAGTTTTATATTGCATTTTTATTTTTTTTTCTATATAAGACACGTCAGATGATGCGCTTGTGGCGGAATCGGTAGACGCTGCAGACTTAAAATCTGTTGGGATTTATCCCGTGCGAGTTCAAGTCTCGCCTAGCGCACCATTTTTTTTGTTTGCCGGTTTAGCTCAGTTGGTAGAGCAACGCATTCGTAATGCGTGGGTCGGGCGTTCAAATCTCCTAACCGGCACCATTGAAGGGCGCTCCGTGGTGAGCGTTTTTGTTGTTATTAAGTTTGAAAATGCTAAAAAATTCCCGAAGATTATGAATAATCTTCGGGAATTTTTAATTAAAAGCGATAAAATTAAATTACTTTACAGCTTTCTTCAAAAGAGCGCCTGCTTTGAACTTCGGAGCTTTAGAAGCAGCAATTTTGATTTCTTTACCTGTTGCAGGGTTGCGACCTTTGCGAGCTGCACGTTTAGCAACTTCGAAAGTACCGAAACCGGTAATTTGAACTGAGTCACCTTTTTTCAAAGCTTTGGTAACAACAGCGATCATAGCGTTAACAACTTCGTTAGCAGCAACTTTGGTTGCATTTGCTTCTTTAGCAACGGCTTCAACGAATTCAGTTTTATTCATTTTAATTTCCTTTCTTTAAATTCAAAGTTTGGCAGAGGCAAACTCGCCTCTTATCAGCAAGTCTGGAACTTTTTTTTATAGTTGTCAAATAAAAATAACAGTTTTTTCCAGCTTTTTAACAGGTTTTTTTATTTTTTTTGCCTTTTTTTTACTGTAATTAGCAGATTTTACGGGACTGTTTCGAAAAATGCCCGTATTTTAGCCGCTATATGCGAATCGGAAAATATCTTAAATACGGTGGTTTTTCGTTATTGACTTATCGTGTGTCGACAATATATAATTAAAAGTATAAAAAGGAGTAACAAGATGAAAAAAATTGTTTTATTGTGTTTAACCATATTTTCTTTTATTTCAGGTGCGGTTGCCGATAATATTGAATACGGATACAATGCCAAAGGCGATTATGTGCCGATAAAAATTAACGGCGAAAAGGTTGAATATGGATATAATGCCAGAGGGGAATATGTAAAAACACACATAGGAAACAAAAAAATTGAATACGGATATAATGCCAAAGGAGATTATGTACCGACAAAAGTAGGTAATGAAAATATCAATTACGGCTATAATGCCAAAGGGGAATACGTTCCCAATTCGGTTGGTGACAATAATATCAGCTACGGATATAATGCTAAAGGAGATTATGTGCCTACAAAAATAGGGGATAAAAATGTCGGTTACGGCTATAATGCCAAAGGAGATTATGTCCCTGTTTCATATCAGAAAAATTAAAATTTAACCACAGGTTTGGATATCTGAATAAAAAAACTTTTTTTTTCTTTTTTTTTGTGATATACGCAAAAGCGAGTGTTAACTTTAATGAGGTTCTTCTTTTGAAAAAGCAGTTTTTAAAAAAGAATAAGTATAAGTTTAAAAAAGAAAAAGTTCAATATACCGAAAAAAAGCCCTTCTTAGCAGATAAAGAAATTATTTTTCGCAGTGGCGGTCGAGCAAAAGTTTTTAATATTTCTCACCGATTTCAAATATTTGCGCTGTGTTTTTTTGCGGCCATGTTTTGTTGGTCGGGCTACAGTTATTATTTTTACCACAAATCTGATCGTATTATCAGCCGCAAAGATCGTGAACTCGGTAAAACCCGTGATGCTTATGTTGATTTAATGACAGATGTTGCCGCGTTGCAAAAAAATTTAAGTGATGTTGTGCAATCACTTGACGAAGCCGGCAACGGACTTGAAGAGCTTGATAATTATAAAGAGCAAGCCCATATTGTTGAAGATAAAATTAAGAAAATTGCCGATTCAGAGGATTGGATTAACAGTGCTGAGTTGGAAAATAAGTTGAATGTTAAGGAAGCTATAATAAAAAAAGATTTGGTGGAAACGGAAAATAATCAGCTGAAACAGAAAGTTCTGATTCTTGGTGAAAAAATCGAAGATTTGCAAAAAACCGTTAAAGGTTTGGAAGGAGCTGAAATAGCAATTTTAGATAAAATTGCTAAGCTTTCCGGTAAAGAAATTGAGGAAATCAAGGATTCCTTAAGTAAGATAAATTCAACCTTAAAGGATAAAAATCGATATTTCAACCCGTTGTCAAACATAAAAAAAGGCGAGGGCGGGGCATATATTCCCGTTAAAAATATCAGTGAACCCTTATCTGAGAAAATATCTTCAACATTTGAAGTTATTGATACATTATCAACATACAAAGAGGCAATTAAGAATATTCCGCTCGGTACGCCTGTCTATCGGTATCAGTTGAGTTCTGAGTTTGGCACGCGTTCTGATCCGTTCAAGCAGCATTTAGCAAAACATAAAGGAATTGATATGCGCGCTTCTTTGGGAAGCAGAGTTTCGGCAATGGCTGCGGGAAAGGTTTTAAGTGCCGGTTATCAAAACAACGGGTACGGAAATATTGTGGAAATTGACCATGGAAACGGATTTTCAACCAAATATGCACATCTAAACAAAATTTATGTTAAAAAAGGTGAAATTATAGACTTTAATCAAGCCATAGGAGAAGTGGGACACACCGGTAGAGCCACCGGAAATCACTTGCATTATGAGGTTTTGTATCGTGGTGCTAATGTTAATCCGCTGACTTTTGTTAATTTAAAGAGCAAAAAAGCTATTTAAAGGAGAAAAAAATGAGAAGTTTGAGACGCATGATATATTTGAAAATTGCCCGCATGAGCCGAGGTTCAAACACTCCGGTCCCGAGTATTATCAGTTATGATTCAAAAATTAAGGGTGATATATGGGGCGGAGATACCATTCATATTGACGGCAAGATTGAGGGTAATATTATGTGCAATGAGGTCATAATCGGCACACGAGGCTATATTTTAGGTGATATTAAGGCAAAATCTTTGAGTGTTTACGGCACAATAAACGGCAAAATTGACACCGATGAGCTTTTTGTGGCAAAAAATGCCCGTTTGATCGGCAACGCATATTATAATCAAATAGCTCTTGAGCCGGGGGCATATGTTGAAGGAAATTGTATTCCGCGCAGCAGTGCTAACAGGCAAGCACCGGAGACTAAAACTGCGGAAAAGGCAAACTCTGAAAAATAATGTCAAAGCAAGGCAAAAAAACGGATTATATTTCAACCGGTTTGGTGGCGCAAAATCGGCGTGCGCATTTTGATTATATAATAGAAGAAAAATATGTTGCCGGATTGGTGTTGAGTGGAACAGAGGTAAAATCACTTAGGCTCGGGCATGCAAATATTAACGATGCATACGGCATTATAGAAGATGGCGAGATTTATATGTCAAATATGTATATTGCCGAATATATCAATAAAGGGTATGAAACACACGTGGAGCGCCGCAATCGTAAGCTTTTATTGCAACATAAAGAAATTGTAAAAATCATAAATGCCTTAAATAAAAAAGGTTCAACTCTGGTGGCTTTAAGGCTGTTTTTTGATAATCACGGCAGGGCAAAGCTTGAAATCGGCTTAGGGCGCGGTAAAAAGCTTTATGATAAACGCGAAACCACAAAAGAACGTGATTGGTCAAGACAAAAAGCTCGACTTATGATGCACTGATATTTTTTAACCATAAAATAAACTATAACTTTTCGGCTACGTTGAAAATTTAACTAACGTATATATCTCATTGTCGGTAATAAATTTTTTAAGGAGATAAAAAATGACTTGGGGTGTACGTTATCCTACTTTGGCTTTTTATACTGGTGGTGTCGGCGAATCAAACGAGGGTATTCCGCCGCAACCGTTTGAAACTTTTTGTTACGATTCAGCTTTAATGCAGGCAAAAATCGAAAACTTTAATGTTGTGCCATATACTTCAGTTTTGCCTAAAGAGCTTTATGGCAATATAGTACCGGTTGATAAAGTTGTTAATCAGTTTAAGCATGGTGCTGTTTTGGAAGTTATTATGGCAGGAAACGGCGCAAACCGTGATGAGCACAAAGCGATTGCTACCGGTGTCGGTTTATGCTGGGGTAAAGATAAAAACGGTGAATTGATAGGCGGTTGGGCTGCCGAGTATGTAGAATATTTTGATACTCATATTGATGACGGTGTTGCCCGCGGTCATGCTGAAATGTGGCTCAATAAATCTTTACAACATGAGCTTGATATCAGAGGTGTGGAAAAGCATAGTGAGTTTCAGCTTTTTCATAATTACATCAACATTACACAGCAGTTCGGTTATTGTTTAACCTGTTTGGGGTTCTTGAATTTTGAAACCGCCGAACCGGCTAAAATATAAGCAAAAAAGGCGGTAAAAAAGTGCCGCCTTTGATTTTTATTAATGGAGAATATTATGACAGACAATACAACAGTTACAACTGCCGAAAATTCCGCTGTTAAGCAAAAAAACGGTTCCGGTTTGGGCGTGTGGGCTCTTGCCGGCATTGTTATCAGTTCAATGATTGGCGGTGGAATTTACAGTTTGCCGCAAAATATGGCAGCCGGCGCTTCGGCAGGTGCGGTAATTTTAGCATGGCTGATTACCGGTATCGGTGTTTATTTTATCGTTAATACATTTCGCATACTTTCCGCAGTTCGTCCTGACTTAACTGCAGGTATTTATATGTATAGCCGCGAAGGGTTTGGACCTTATGTCGGATTTACCATAGGTTGGGCATATTGGCTTTGCCAAATTTGCGGAAATGTTGGTTATGCCGTGATTACAATGGACGCGCTTAACTATTTTTTCCCTAATGACTTTACCGGAGGAAACAACTTTTATTCCATTATCGGCGGTTCTATCTTAATTTGGCTGTTTAATGCGCTCGTTTTGCGCGGAATTAAGCAGGCAACGCTAGTAAACCTCATTGGTACAATAGCAAAAATTGTTCCGCTTGTACTATTTATCTTGGTAGTTGCATTTATGTTTAATTTTGATAAATTTGAGTTTAATTTTTGGGGTGAAGATGCTTCAACTGCCGCAACTTTAGGCGGATTGCCGGAACAAATCAAAAGCACGATGATGGTAACCTTGTGGGCATTTATCGGTATTGAAGGTGCAGTTGTGATGTCGCAACACGCAAAATCGCCGCAAACCGTTGGTAGAGCGACATTCTTGGGTTATATCGGCTGTTTGGCAATTTATATTTTGCTTTCGGTTTTGCCGTTTGGTGTAATGAGTCAAGAAGAGCTTTCTAAAGTTGCAAATCCTTCAACCGCCGGAGTTTTGGAAGCGCTTATAGGAAAATGGGGTTCATATTTGATGAACATCGGCGTATTGATTTCGGTTTTGACCAGCTGGCTCGCTTGGACCATGATTACGGCGCAAATTCCGCAGGCAGCAGCTGAAAACGGAACATTTCCGAAAGAATTTGCCATGCAAAACGATAAAGATGCACCGGTGGTATCATTATGGGTAACAAGTACCATTATGCAGCTTTTCATGTTTTTGGTATATTTTTCATCAAATGCGTGGAATACAATGCTTACAATTACCGGCGTTATGGTTTTGCCTGCTTATCTTTCGAGCTGTGCTTATTTGTGGAAAATCTGCGAAGACCACGAATATCCGACCAAATTTTATATTAAACGCTCAAGCGCCTTATTATCAGGTATTTTAGGAGTAGGTTATTCGGCTTGGCTGATTTATGCTGCCGGCTTGAAATATCTTATGCTTGCCGTAATTTTTATGGCACTCGGAATTCCCGTATATGTATGGGCAAAACACCAAAACGAACCGGATGCACCTTTCTTTTCTCACAAAGAAAAATGTTTGGCAATTTTGATGGTGTTTGTGGCGTTTGTTGCCCTATATGCCATGATTAGCGGAATTGTAAAACTTTAGAAGTTGTCTTTTTCCACTTCTTCAAAATAAGCAATAGTCTCCGGAGCCAATCCGGAGGCTGCTTCTTTATCACAGAGAATAATCCCGTGCGGATGTTGTTGCAACGCAGAGATTGTCCAAACATGGCTTAAAGGACCTTCAATACCATTTTTGATTGCTTCAGCTTTAATTTTTCCGGTTGCTAAGATTAATACTTCATCAGCACTCATAATTGTTTCAACACCTACGGTTAAAACTCTGTTAGGAACGTCTTCTTCACTTTTGAAAAAACGAGAATTTGCTTTAATGGTATTTTTAGTTAGGGTTTTGACGCGTGTGCGAGATTTAAGCGAGGAAAAAGGTTCATTATAAGCAATATGCCCGTCTTGTCCGACACCGCCGATAAAAAGATTAACTCCGCCGACATCAGCCATTGCCTTTTCATAATCAGCACATTCTTTTTCATAGTTTTTCGTCATACCGTTCAAGAGATGGACGTTGCTTTGCTTTATATCAATGTGCTTAAAAAAGTTTTCTTGCATAAAATAGTGATAACTTTGCTTATTTTCGGCAGGTAAACCTATATATTCATTCATGTTAAAGGTAACCACATTGGCAAAAGAAACTTTTCCTTTTTGAAACATTTTAATAAGTTCTTTATATACTCCCAACGGGGTGGAGCCGGTCGGCAATCCTAAGACAAAGGGTTTACTTTTACTTGGGCGAAACTTGTTTATTTTATAGGCAACATAATTTGCTGCCCAATTTGACAAGACAACTTTATTTTCTTTGATTATTACTCGCATAGCTATTTCCCTTATATAAAAACCGATTATAAAAATTTTTAGCATAATTTTATTTAAAGTCAATTAATTGTTACTCTGAAGTATAAGATAAAACACTCAGTCGTCAGTTTTTTTAAATTTAAGGGTTGATTTTATTATTTATTAGCTTTAGAACATAAAAAGTTTTGATTAAATAAATAGAGGTTTTTCATGCTTGAATATCGCACCCATACTTGCGGGGAATTAAGAAAAGAAGATGCCGGGAAAAAAGTTAAACTTGCCGGTTGGATTCATCGTAAACGCAATTTAGGCGGTTTATGCTTTGTGGATTTGCGCGACCATTACGGCATTACACAATGCGTTTTTGACTGCAATTCCGAATTGTTTAATAAAATAGATGCTGTTAGAGTTGAAAGCGTTGTGGGAATTGAAGGTGAAGTGGTTATTCGCGAAAGCGTTAATAAAAATATGCCGACAGGTGATGTGGAAATAAAGGTTGATAGTGTGGAAATATATTCCGAAGCAGATCAGCTGCCGATTCAGGTGTTCGGCGAAGGCGATGAACCGGAAGAAATGCGCTTAAAATACCGCTTTTTGGATTTGCGTCGCGAAAGGATTCATAACAATATCATTTTGCGCTCAAAAGTGATTGCCGAAATGCGCCGTTTGATGGTGGAACAGGGCTTTACGGAATATCAAACTCCGATTTTAACAGCTTCTTCGCCGGAAGGTGCGCGTGACTTTTTGGTCCCATCACGCATTAATCCGGGTAAGTTTTATGCCCTGCCGCAAGCACCGCAACAATTTAAGCAACTGCTGATGGTATCCGGTTTTGACCGCTATTTCCAAATTGCTCCGTGCTTTAGAGATGAAGATCCGCGCGCCGACAGAAGTCCGGGCGAATTTTATCAGCTCGATATGGAAATGTCGTTTGTAACTCAAGAAGATGTTTTCAAAGTGATTGAAACAACAATGGGTGGAATTTTCAATAAATTTGCAAACGGAAAAACCGTTTCTAAGGCTCCGTTTGAGCGTATTGCTTTCAAAGATGCCATGCTTAAATACGGCAGTGATAAGCCGGATTTACGCAACCCGCTTATTATTCAAGATGCCACAAACTTTTTTGTTAATTCCGGATTCGGAGTTTATGACGGAAAGGTGGTAAACGGTGAGCAAATCAGAGCAATTAAAGCGCCGAATGCCGGAAACAAGGCTCGCTCATTTTTTGATAAATTTGATGCTTATGCCAAAGAAGAAGGCTTCGGCGGCATGGCTTATGTTGCGCTTTCAGACAACGGAGCTAAAGGAATAGCCAAGTTTTTCAGTGAAGAAAAACTACAAGAACTTAAATCCGAGTTCGGATTGGAGCAGGGCGATGCCGTATTCTTTATGGGCGGAGCGCCTAAGCTTATCAGCAAATTTGCCGGCAAAGTTCGCAACAAAATCGGCGAAGAGCTTGATTTATTTGATAAAAATGCGTTTAAACTCTGTTGGGTGGTTGATTTTCCGTTTTATGAAGAAAACGAAGAAACCGGAGCGGTAGAATTTTCACACAATCCGTTTTCAATGCCTCAGGGTGGGTTAGATGCCTTAAATAATAAGAATCCGCTTGAAATTTTGGCATATCAATACGATTTGGTTTGCAACGGAGTCGAGTTGGCATCAGGTGCAGTAAGAAACCATGTTCCGGAGATTATGTATCGTGCGTTTGAAATTGCCGGATACGGTCGCGATGTGGTTGATTCTAAATTCGGCGGTATGATCAGCGCATTCAAATACGGCGCACCTCCGCACGCCGGTTGTGCCCCGGGAGTTGATCGCACGGTTATGTTGCTTCTTGACGAGCCGATTATCAGAGATGTTATTTTGTTTCCGCTGAACGGCAAAGCGCAAGATTTGATGATGCAGGCACCGAATGTGGTAACCGACGAACAGCTCAAAGAATTGCACATAAAACTTGATTTGGAAAAATAAACTTTAATTTAAGCATTTGCGATTATCTTTTTGATTAAGTTATTAGTTTTTAGGGAGATTTGACATGAATAAATATTTATTAATTTCTGCTTTATTGGCATTTGCCGGTCCGGCTTATGCCGATGTTGAAAGTTTTGTTAAGGCTGCAAAAGAAAATAATATTGAGCAGATACAAACTTTATTGAAAGCAGGAGAAGATGTAAACGCTAAAAATTCTCTCGGAAACACCGCTTTGCACTATGCTGTTGCTAACGGAAATCCTGATGCGATAAAGGTTTTGCTCGAAAATGGCGCAGATGTGAATATTGCAAATGAAAAAGGTTGGACACCGCAAGCTATAGCAGAAAAGAAAAACTTTGGCGAGATTGTTACAATGCTTCAATCTCACCAAGATAACAAGGATTTGAGTGCTTTGGTGGAAAAAGCTTCGGCAGATGCTAAAAAAGCAACAGATAAGGTTGTTGAGGTTAAAAACGATGCGCTTGCTAAAACTGAAAATCTGAAAGCGGAAGCAAAGGCTGATGTAAATAAAGTTAAAGCCGATATTTCAAATAAAATTAATGATGCGCAAGAAAAAATTGAGGCAAAAACCGCAAAAGCGGCACAAGATGTTAAAAATGCAGAAAATAAGGCGGTTGATGCAACTAAAAATGCAGTAGCCGCAGTGGCAACAACAACTTCTTCAGATAATACAGCCCCTAAAGCAGATAAAAAAGAAGCAGAGCCTGTAAAAGCCGAGCAAAAGATGGAAGAAAAATCCACGGTAAAATCTGCTCCGGCGCGCGTTATTAAGCCGGTTTCGGCTAAGCCTGCTCCTAAATTTTTAGCCTCAAGCATAGATAAATCTATTTATGCCGGAGATGAGGAAATTGTTTATTGCTTATATTATTTAGGCTTGCAAACAGACCAACATAATTTGACGCTTGCTGCAGAATTTTTTGCCGGAACAACGGATATAAACAAAGTGCGCTTTGAGCAAATTGCCGATCTGGCACATAAATACTACGATAACGCCTCAGAAGCAGAGGCGCAAAGCAGAGCAAATGTTTGTTCAAAAATCATAACTCCGCAGAATAATGCAAAACAAAATCAAATTATTCGCGCCATGAATAAAGCTATAGGATATTAGATTTATGAATGCACCTAAAGTTTCGGTTATTGTCCCGATATATAATGCAGAAAAATTTTTGCATAAGTGTTTAGATAGTATTTGCGCGCAAACACTTAAAGAAATTGAGATTATCTGTGTTAATGACGGCTCAACCGATAATAGTTTGAGCATCATACAAAAATATGAAAAAAAAGATAAGCGCGTAAAACTCATTAGTCAGGAAAATCAGGGGCAATCATCAGCTCGCAATAAGGCGATGATGTCGGCAAAAGGAGAATATCTGGCATTTATTGATGCCGATGATTATATCAATGATTGCTTTTTAGAAAAACTTTATCTTGCGGCAATAAAAAAGAATGCCGACATTGCTCTCGGAAATATTATTCGTGTTGAAGAAGGTAAAGAGTGCAGGTATGTATTTTCGTGCAAAAAAGCAAAAAATGCACAAGATGCAAGCGATATTTTCAGATTGTTAAATATTCCGAAGACTTGTTATGTTTGGAATCGAATATATAAAAGAAATTTTCTTGTTGAGAATAATTTGTATTTCAAAGAAGGAGCGGTCTACGAAGATATTATCTGGAGCACGCTTGTTGCCGCAAATGCAAAGAATGCCGTATCCGTGACGCAAGCGAATTATTACTATGTCTATAATGCAAATTCGATGGTGGCAACAACGGATGATGATCCTAAAAAAAATAAAGATCGGCATGATGCCTATTTGTTTTATAATAAATTTATCGAGAAAGAAAAGATAGATGCTCCTTATGTTTGGGAGAAGGTTGCTAAAATATCCGTTTTAGGTTTGCCGCTATTAAAGGTTAAGCAAATTGGAGATTATAAAAAAGCCTACTATTTTTGCGGTATAAAATTTGCTTCGGAACGGTTGTATAGGCACTTTTAATAAAAAGCTTTATTGTAATATTTACCATAATCAAATAATTTATAAAAGTTATAGAGATATTCTACTTGACAAATTTTTGGCTATGCAGTATAATGCGACTATAAGAGTATTAATTTGGGAGACGTGATATGGCAAACAAAAGTATCGAGAGTTATGATAAATGGTTTTATGAGCACTTCGGAAAGCAGTATGAAGGAAAAACTGCTGAAGAAATGAATAAATTGCTCGAAGATGCAAAGAAAGCACAAAAGCTCGCTGAAGATGCATATGAGGCTTCTCCGGTACGAAAGGCTGAAATAGAGGCTGAAAAAAAGGCATCTAAAGTTAAGGATGCTACTAAACGACAAATGATACTTGATGCAGCAAGGGCAAAAAAGTGGAATAAAAAAGAGTATAAGGCTTATCTTGAGTTAACTGCGAATAAAAAAAGAACTAACGACCACGTATTTGTTCTTGAAAAAGTCATAAAATATAGAGAAGAACATCCGCAGAAGACACAAGGAAATAATATGGTTATGCAAAAAGCGCGCGATGGCAGATAAATCTGGGCTGTCAGCTTAAATATACTTCCGGTTTTTGCTTGTTGCAGAAGCCGGAATATTTTTAGGGCGATTAAAAATTGTATATACTCTGATAGAGCCGACAAATGCATTAAAACAAAATCCGACAAAAGCTATCAGCCTCTGTCGGATTAATTTTAATTTCGATTAAGTCGTTTAAGCTCCACAATCGAGTTGGGGATTATGGTATACACGCTGTATACTATTCTATCACCCGGCGCCAAGTCGATATTGAGCTTATCACGCCTGATGTAAACCAGATTGTCATCAGTTGTGGCAATAAACACCATATCAACCAACTGCGTGGTATAGCCGACTTTCATCAAAAACAATCCTTTGACTGTTGCCTCAATAGGGTCAGAAGCAAAAAGGTATCCAATTCCGGTAGAACTTCCTTGTTTTGCATCTTCTTCCCCACCGCTTAGATCGTAGCCGTTAATAACTACAATTTCGTATGGATTTTTTGCAGAGGTTTGAAAGCTTATTTTATCACCAACTTTCAAATCCATTCCGAAACGAGAGCGATACATATAAAAATATCGCCTTCCGTTTAATTCCATAACATAAGCGTTTGTAGGCACAACCAAATTGTGTCGAATCACAACAGAATAAAGCCTTGTGATTGTGGCTTCATAATTTTCGTTTCCTGTCGCTTTGTCGGAGTCAAGCCAAAAACTAAGATATTGGCTTTCTTTTCTTTGATGATACTCGGGATCATCTTTTTCGCAAGCACACAACACCATTGTTGCCGCGAACAATAATAGTAATTTTTTCATACGCAATTATAATTTGTCTATTTTAGTATAGACATTTTTTTAAAGATGTCCAGTGATTTTTTTTAGTAAGTACTATTTTTGTTTTACCGGCAAATAAATTGTAAAGGTTGTTCCGTTATAAGTGGTTGAATTAACGGTTAGGTTTCCGCGATGGTGCATAATAATCTGCTTGGCAATCGCTAATCCCAAACCGGTTCCGCGAATTTTCATATCCTTATGAATTTGCATGCGATAAAACTTTTCAGTTAAGCGTTTCAAGTCTTCCTTGGCAATTTTAACACCTTTATTATTTACCGCGATACTAACGGCCTTTCCGCTCGCAACATTTTGTCCCGCACTATAAGGTATGCTATCAACCGTTTTCATTTCAATCGTAATTTCGGATTTTTCCTGAGCGTACTTAACCGCATTATCTACGAGATTTTGCAAGACCTGATGAATCTCTTGGCGGTCGCCGATAATCTTCGGAATGCGTGATGTTTCTATCTGCCTTATGTTTAATGAGCGATTAAAGGCCTTTATTTTCATGGCATTTATCACATCATCAATAATTTCCGTTAAATCAACTTTATCTTTAAGTTCTTTATCTCGCGCCATTTCCAATCTGGAAAGGGAAAGCAAGTTTTCTATAAGCTTTGACATATATTCTGCCTGCTCTTTCATAATTCCGAGAAAAGCATCTCTGGCATCTTCATCATCTTTTGCCGATGTTTGCAGCGTTTCAATAAATCCGGAAATAACCGATAAAGGAGTTCGCAGTTCATGACTCGCATTTGCCACAAAATCTGATTGCATTTTTTCTAAACTTAAAGCTTTGCTTATATCATATAACGAAACAACGGCGGTTGCTCTGCCTTTGGATACCCACGGCAATTTATTGATGTGGGCATAAATTCTTTGCTTTAGGTGTTCCGAATCGTTAAAAACCAGGCTTTCCGATTCACTTTTTCCCTGCAGAACTTTTTCAACTGATTTTATAAAAATGTTTGTTTTAAACAGCGAATCAATATTGTGAGAAGAAATATCGTTTCCAAACAGTTTGCGCGCCGCCAAATTGTTTCCGGTAATATTTCCCTCATTATCTAATATTATAATAGGATCTGGCAATATATCCAACACGGCTGAAGATGTTAAAGATTTTGCCTCTAAGGAATCGGTTTTTGAAGCCCAAAAACGATGAATTGAATTTATTGCAAGTGCCAAATCTTTTGTATCTTTCTCCACAAAATTCAGCGGTTTTTTATTTTCTTTATTCTCAGCAAGCGAATAAATATATTTTTGCAATAATTTCATTTCACTGCTAAGTGGGAAAAGTGAAAAAATATTAAATGCCAAAATGAAAATATAACTGATCAGGGCAGTGGTAAAAGGCAAAATCTTAAAGTATACCAGCGTTAAAAACAACAGAGCCGAGGGCATTGAAAGAATCACAACCCTCAAAAAAAATTGCGGTGATTGATTAAAATTTATTATTTTCTTTAATTTTTCTCTCATTAAATTATCTCGTATGATAAACCGCATAAAAAACTTTAATTTAAATTTAAGATATTATAATATGAAATAAGTTTAAATAGGCTTAATAAACGAAAATGACTGACTTTTTTAATATTGATATTTCAACCTTAACACCGGCAATGGTGCAGTATGTTGAAATCAAAAAAAAATATTTAGATTACCTGATTTTTTATCGAATGGGTGATTTTTACGAATTGTTTTTTGATGACGCGATAACCGCTTCAAAGGCCTTGGATATAGCTTTAACAAAACGCACAAAAGAAAGCAATATTCCGATGTGCGGAGTGCCTTTTCATGCCTATGAAAGCTATATGGCAAGACTAATCCATCAGGGTTATAAAGTAGCTATTTGCGAGCAATTGGAAGACCCGAAAAAAGCAAAAGAGCGTGGGGCAAAAGCTGTTGTGAAACGCGATGTTATTCGTCTGGTTACTGCCGGAACAGTTACGGAAGAAACTTTGCTTAATGCAAAATCAAACAATTATTTACTGTGTTTAACACAACAAAAAAATTCTCTCGGGGCAGCGTGGCTTGATATTTCTACCGGAGAATTTTTTACGCAAGAGTGTATTTTTATAGATAACCGCCTTCCTTTTGAAATCAACTCAATCATCGCAAAGCTCAGCCCGAGTGAAATTCTTTTGGCGGATTGTTTATTGGAAAAGCCCGATTTATTTTCTATTTTTAATCGTATTCGCGAGATTATTACGGTTTTACCTAAATCAAGATTTAATACCAAAAGTGCTTTAAAAAAGATAAACGATTTTTTTGGTGTTCAATCACCGGAATCATTTGGAAATTTTTCAGACACGGAAATTGCCAGCGTAGGCGTGTTACTTGATTATGCCGAAATTACTCAACGCGGAAATATGCCACGTATAACCCCTCCGCAAAAGATTATGGAGGGCGATTATATGGAAATAGACGGGGCAACGCGCCAAAATCTGGATTTATTATGCGGAAGTTTCGGACGCCGTAAAGATAGTTTGCTTTCAGTAATTGACCGCACAGTAACAGGCTTCGGGTGTCGCAAACTTACGGAAAATTTGATAAATCCGTTAGTCAATGCAAAAAAAATCAATAACCGACTTGATGCTGTGGAATTTTTTATTCAGCACTCTGATTTGCGCACAAAAATTCGTGACTTATTAAGAGATTGCAATGATATTGAACGCATTTTATCTCGTTTAAGTTCGGGCCGCGGAGGTCCTCGTGATTTATTAGCTGTTGCACAAACACTGTCTGCCGTTTCGGAAATAAAAAACACCGTTGAACTATTCAACTTTGATAAAAAAATAGAAGAAACACCTAATATATTGCTAGAGGTTGTTTCAAAATTTATCAATCATTCTCATTTGGAAGAAAAACTTTTCAGCGCTCTTGATACCTCAAAAGGTAATCTACCGTTGTTTGCGCGTGAGGGAAAATTTATTCGCCCAGGATATAGTCCGGCTCTTGATAATTTACACAAATTATCCGATGACGGAAAAAGTTTTATAGATGAACTGCAAAAAAAATATGCGGCTTTAACCGGCATTGAACAGCTGAAAATTAAGGATAACAACATCATCGGAAATTATATTGAAATTCCGAATAAATATTCTGATATCATGATAAAAAATCCTTTGTTCATTCATCGGCAGTCCACCATAAATGCTTTGCGCTTTACTACTGTTGAGCTGAATGAGCTTGACGAAAAAATACGCAGCGCTGCCGATAAAGCCGTGGCAATGGAAGAAGAAATTTTTGCAGACTTAGTCGTTTATGTTATGACTGAAGCAAAAGATTTGGTGAAAACCATAAATATGGTTGCTTCTATTGATGTGGCAGCGGCATTGGCTGAGCTTGCCGAAGAAAACAATTATTGCCGTCCGAAAATTGATGACAGCACGGCTTTTGAAGTAGTTGGCGGAAGACATCCGATTGTTGAAAATGCCCTGAAACGTGATAATAACAGCAGTTTTATTTGTAATGACTGCTCTTTAAATTCGACAGATAATCGAATATGGTTGATTACCGGTCCGAATATGGCAGGTAAATCAACTTTTTTGCGCCAAAATGCCATTATTGCGGTGATGGCGCAAATGGGTTCATTTGTCCCGGCAAAAAGCGCACATGTCGGCATTGTGAATAAGTTATTTTCTCGGGTTGGTGCTTCCGATGATTTGGCTCGCGGATATTCAACTTTTATGGTCGAAATGTTAGAAACTGCCACTATTTTGAACCGTGCCGACGAGCATTCATTTGTGATACTGGATGAAATCGGACGCGGAACCGCAACTTTTGATGGTCTTTCGATTGCGTGGGCGGTGGTGGAACACTTGCACAACAAAAATCGTTGTCGTTCCCTTTTTGCCACCCATTATCACGAACTGACAAATCTTGCCGATAAACTTGATTATTTAAGCCTGCATTGCATGAAAATTAAGGAATTTAATAATCAGGTGATTTTTATGCATGAAGTGATTGACGGGGCAAGCGATCGTTCATACGGCATTCATGTAGGCAAGCTTGCCGGACTGCCGGATGCCGTAATTAAAAGAGCGCAAGAAGTCCTTAACGGTTTGGAAAAAAGCAATCAAAATCGCGTGGTAATGGCTGAAAACAGTGATTTGCCATTGTTTTCATTTGCCGTAAAAGAAGAAAAAAGAAAATTATCGGAAGTTGAAGAAACAATATCCGCAATCGATCCGGATAATTTAACCGCTCGTGAGGCGCTTGATACACTTTACCACTTGAAAGAAATTATGAAAAAGGTGAATTAAATGACAGATACAAAAGTTTTTTTTGAAGACTACAAAGATTTTATTTATTCGGTAACTGCCGATGTTTCAAAAAGTGATGAATTATTTGAGCAAAGATTTAAGCTTCTTTCCGAAAAATTGAAGGGTCGTTATTCTCGCATGGATAACTCTATTGCAGGCCTTGCCGGAGAGGCGGGAGAAGTTGCCGATATGTGGAAAAAAATTAAGTTTCATAGTCTTGAATATAATGATGAAACGCGTGAAAAGCTGATAAAAGAACTTGGCGATATTTGTTGGTATTTGTTTTCCGTTGCTGATGTTTTGGATATTTCGGTTGAAGAGATTATCAATAAAAATATCGCTAAATTGAAGGCGCGTCATGCACATGGTTTTTCACCGGAATATATGAAAAATACCGTTTTGAAAAAGGAAGACCAGTGATATGACTCGCATTGTCGGAGTTTTGTTGCCGTTGCCTTTTGACGAACCGTTTGATTATCAAACGGATGAGGAGGTTAAAATCGGACAACTGGTAGAAGTTCCGTTCGGTGCGCAAAAGCAAATAGGTGTGGTTTACAGACTTTGTGCTTCTTCAAATTTAGAGGTGGCAAAAATAAAGAAAATCAGCAAAGTTTTTTCTTTTCCGCCGCTTAGCGAAAAGTTGATAAATTTTATGAAATGGGTGGCAGATTACAATATGGCTCCGCTGGGAATGATTTTAAAAATGATTATCAGCGTACGCGCTGTATTTGAACCATCACCGATGACTGTTCTTTATAAGCTTTCCGGTAAAACTTTAGCTGAAGCAAAACTAAAAAACTCTGACGCCCGTTGGCATGTTATGGATTTGTTAAAACATGCGCCATATACGCGCCAGGAAATCGCCAAAGGTGCAGGGGTTGGTCAAAGCGTGATTAAAACGCTGATTGATGCGAATGTTTTAGAGCCGGTTTATATTGAAAACAAGCGCGAATTTTTAGAGCCGATCGGTGATTATTGTAAGGTTAACTTGAATAATGAACAACAAAAGGCTGCCGATTTATTATGCCGAAAGATAGGCTGTGGTTTTTCGGTTACACTTTTGGACGGCATAACCGGCTCAGGTAAGACCGAAGTATATTTTGAGGCTGTTGCCAAGGCACTTGATGATGGCAAACAAGTTTTGATTTTAGTGCCGGAAATTTCACTGACCACGCAGTGGCTGACACGCTTTCAAAAGCGCTTTGGTGTCAGGCCGGCAAATTGGCACTCCGGCTTATCATTAAAAGAGCGGGTTGATACATGGAAAGCAATAACGGAAGGCAGGGTTAAAGTTGTAGTAGGAGCACGCTCGGCATTGTTTTTACCTTATACAAATTTGGGACTCATGGTAGTTGATGAGAGCCATGATCACTCGTTTAAGCAGGAAGATTTTGTTAATTATCAGGGGCGCGATATGGCGGTAGTTCGAGCAAAAATTGAGCAGATTCCGTTGATTTTATCAACAGCGACTCCTGATTTAGAAACTATTGTAAATGTGGAAGAAAAAAAATATGATTTTGTAAAACTAACCTCTCGTTACGCTGATGCAAAGTTGCCGGAAATTAAAGTGGTTGACTTAAAAAAAGACCGTCCGCAAAAGGGCGATTGGGGTGTTTCGTGGCTGGCACCGAGTTTGGTTAAAGCCTTAGAAGAAAATTTGCAAAAAGGAGAACAATCTGTACTGTTTTTAAACCGTCGCGGTTATGCTCCTTTGCTGATTTGTCGTGATTGCGGGCATCGAATGCAGTGTCCGAGTTGCAGTGCGTGGCTGACCGAGCATAAAAAATCCGGTGTTTTGATGTGTCATCATTGCGGATATATTGATGATATTCCCAACAAATGTCCGCATTGCGGTTCAGAAGAGGGATTGACTGCTTGTGGGCCCGGTGTAGAACGCGTTGCCGAAGAGGCGATGAATCGTTTTCCGAATGCTAAAATAGAAATTTTATCAAGCGATAATGCCGGCTCATTTACGGCGGTTTCTAAAATTATTGAGCGTATGGAACGAAAAGAAATAGATATTTTGATCGGTACTCAAATAATAGCTAAAGGACACCATTTTCCAAACTTGACGCTTATCGGAATTATTGATGCCGATTTAGGGCTGATGAGTAGTGATTTACGCGCTTGTGAACAGACATACCAACTTTTGTCGCAAGTTGCCGGGCGCGCTGGACGCGGTGAAAAATGCGGCACTGTTTATTTACAAACCGTATATCCGGAAAATAATGTGCTGAAGGCAATCTTAAACAATGATCGCAACAGTTTTATTGGCTTTGAAAAAAATACACGTAAAATGCTACATTATCCGCCGTACGGAAAACTGGCGGCAATCATTGTTTCGGGTAATAATTCTGATTTAGTGGAAAGAACAGCTTCAAATTTAGGTAAAACCGCTCCGCGTACCGAGCATATTGAGGTTTTGGGGCCGGCTCCGGCTCCGCTCTATTTATTAAAAGACAAATATCGCTATCGCCTGCTTTTGAAAACCAGCCGGAAGATAAACATTCAAAATGTGCTTAAAGAGTGGTTGTCAATGAATAAAATTCCGAATTCCATCAGAGTTGAAGTTGATATTGATCCCTATTCTTTTTTATAAAAGCCAGCTTCTTAATTTATCGTATATTTCACATTGATTTAATGCAATATTAATTATGTTGACAAACATAACAAATTCACTTAAAATAATGATAACTCTAATTGTTAATTGTGAAGTAAATAAATGCTTATATTTTATGTTGTATCAATAATTTTTATCTTTGTCTTTTTGTGTTATTTACATGAGAAGCATGGTACAGCATACTTAAATCCTCAAATAATGGTGCTTCTGCTTTTGGGCGGATTTTATCTGTTTGATGAAATAGACGGATATACAACAATCGGACTTGGTATTGGTACGCTGTTGTTTTATCAGACATTCGTACGCGTTATGTATTATTATCGAAAAAATAAACTCAAGCAAAAGCGTTATGCAAACGGACAACTGGAATGCATTGAGCCTCAGAAAAACGGCAAAAAAAACGGTCTTTGCAAATATTTTTACGAAAGCGGTAAGCTAAAGAGAGAAGAACCTTATCAAGATGATTGCATTCTTGGTGTTGCTAAGTGTTATTATGAAAACGGCAACATTGAAAAGCAGGAAATGTATGATACTAATATGAAAGACGGCTTATGCAAATATTACTATGAGAATGGTACTTTGCAAAGAGAAGAGCGTTATAAAAAAGACGTAAAACAAGGAAATTTTAAAAGCTATTACGAAAACGGAAAAGCCGAAAGTATCGAGGTATATAACGAAGGCAAGAAAAATGGTATTTGTCAATATTTCTATGAAAGCGGGCAACTTCAAAGAGAAGAAAATTATAGTAAAGACTATAGACAAGGAACGGCAAAGTACTATTATCCGAGCGGTCAATTAGAAAGTGAGCTCACCTATAACAATGATTATTTCGAAGGGAATTGCACATATTATTACGAGAGCGGACAAATAAAGAGTAAGTTAACCTATTTCAACGGCAAAAAGCGCGGTGAGTGCACATATTATCATCCAAACGGAGAAATAGCTTTATCAACACAATGCAAAAATGATCGTGTGGAAGGAAATATCAGCATATCTAACTCGGATGGCAAAATCATTTTAGATACTTCAATGAGCGGAACTTCTTATATTATTTATTACCGTTATGATGATAATGGAACCGCTATTAATATAGAAAGCATTTGTACCGGTAGCGGAATCGATATTGAACTTTATGAAAAGGCTTATAATAAAAAATTTGATATTGGCAAAAGAACTTATTATAATTTTGATGTAAACGGAATCTTAAACTCCGTTACCCAATATATGGGAAAAGAGAAAAACGGAATCGAGGAAATTTATGACCAAGAGGGCAATATAATCAGCAAAACAAATTACGTTGATGGTCAGGCAGAAAGTGTTTAAGCAATTTTAAGGATACAGGGTATTTATTTTGAGTTTTTGCTGTCAGGTTTTTTAAAAAATCTGTTTAAATATCCCTCGTTGCGAAAACTGAAAATATTGTTATTTGTAATAATCAAATGGTCAAAAACTGTTATGCCGACACTTTCTGCCACAGAACATATATCATGTGTCAGCATAACATCTGCATCAGACGGTTTACAATTTCCGGAAGGATGATTGTGGGCAAGAATGATATTTTTAGCATTGTGCTTTAAGGCTGTTTTAATAATTTCACGCGGATGTGCAACAGTGCGATTAATAGTGCCTTTGCTTAAAGTTTTATCGGCAAAATAGCGCAGATTTTCATCTAACAAAAACATTTTAAACTCTTCAATATCATTATAAGCCATATCTTGTCGGCAATAATCCAAAAACAAATCCCAATTTTCCAAAACAGAGCTCTTTTTAGTTTTTACTGCTTCCATTGCCGAGCGTTTTGCGCAGGCGGCAACAACTTTAAAAACCGCTGCCGTATTTTCACTTATGCCATCAACCGAACATAATTCATCAAGCGGAGCCGTCAGTATATTATTTAAATTGCCGAATTTTTTAAAAAGAGCTTTTATTTTTTCTTGAAAATTATTTTTTGAACAACCAATCAGCAACAGCAATTCAGCACGTTCTTCTTCGCTTAAGACATCATCTTTATAAAGAAAAAGATTACATAACTTTTCTTTATAGTCTGAAACCTCTGAAGGTGATATAGATTCGGAAATTTTTACTGTCATCTTATTTGTATGGAGGCTTATTTAGTCCTTTAGGAGAATAGGTGAAAACCTCATAGCCGTCTTTAGTGACGGCAAGAGAGTGTTCAAACTGCGCAGACCATTGATGATCGCAGGTTACGGCAGTCCAGCCGTTTGAAAGAACAACTCCGTCCTTTTTGCCCATATTTATCATCGGTTCTATGGTAAAAATCATACCTTCTTTCATAACGGGACCTGTACCTCTACGACCGCAGTGCATAACATTTGGCTCATCGTGAAAAACTTTGCCCACGCCATGACCGCAAAACATATCAACAACAGAATAACCGTACTTATGCGCATATTCTTCAATCACTGCTCCGATATCGCCGAAATGCGCACCCGGTTTAACCACATCAATTCCGCGCATTAAGCACTCATAAGTTACTTCACAAAGGCGTTTTCCTTTAATTTTCGGTTTTCCGGCAAAATACATACGACTTGTATCTCCGTAATAACCATCAACAATAGCGGTAACATCAATATTCAAGATATCACCGTCAGCAAGTTTTCGCTCATAATCCGGAATTCCATGACATATTACCTGATTTATGGAAATGCAGGTTGACTTCGGATATCCGTGATAACCCAAACAAGCCGGAATTGCACCTTTATCTTCCATAAATTTGCGACATAAATCATCAAGCTCACCGGTAGTTATGCCAACTTGAACATAGTCTGTAATATAGTCCAAACATTCGGCGGCAACTTTTCCGGCCTTTCTCATTCCGGCAAAATCTTCTTCGCCGTATATTTTGATTTTATTGTTTTCCGTATGCACTTTCTGCCTTTCAATAATATCTTATGATTTTAGTCCTCTGGCATATCTGTTTCTTCATCACCAATCATTTCGGTGGTCAAGTGTCCTGCATCAGCGCGGATTTTGTTTTCTATTTCTTCTGCAATCAGCGGATTATCCTTCAAGAATTTTTTAGCATTTTCGCGTCCTTGACCGATTTTTTCGCCATTGTATGAGAACCAAGCTCCTGCCTTTTCTACAATACCTGACTTAACACCTAAGTCAATAAGTTCACCTGTTTTAGAAATGCCTTCGCCGTACATAATATCAAAATCAACAGTTTTGAACGGAGGAGCAACCTTGTTTTTAACGATTTTAACGCGTGTTTGCGAGCCGATTACATCATCTTTATCTTTAATGGCGCCGATACGGCGAATATCAATACGAACAGAAGCATAAAATTTCAAGGCATTACCGCCGGTTGTGGTTTCCGGACTGCCAAACATTACACCGATTTTCATTCTGATTTGATTGATGAAAATAATCAAAGTATTAGAGCGAGCAACCGTGGCGGTTAATTTGCGTAAAGCCTGACTCATCAAGCGAGCTTGCAAGCCCATATGCGAATCGCCCATTTCACCTTCTAATTCTGCCTTAGGAACGAGAGCTGCAACAGAGTCAACAACCAACACATCAATCGCACCGGAGCGAACCAATGTATCGGCAATTTCCAATGCCTGCTCACCGGAATCCGGTTGCGAAACCAAAAGATTTTCAACATCAACACCGATTTTTTTTGCATAAGACGGGTCTAAAGCATGTTCGGCATCAATAAAAGCGCATGTTCCGCCTTTTTTTTGACTTTGGGCAATCACGCTCAAAGCAAGAGTGGTTTTTCCGGAACTTTCCGGACCATATATTTCAATAATACGCCCTTTCGGCATACCACCGATTCCAAGCGCAATATCAATACCGAGAGAGCCGGTTGAAACAGCTTCAATATCAATATTTGTATTTTGCCCTAAGCGCATAATCGAGCCTTTGCCGAAAGCACGCTCAATTTGACTCAAGGCCGCATCTAATGCTTTATCTTTTTCCATGTTTTGAAAATCCTTATAAAAAATTGTTTATTGTCAATAATTACTCATATTTTTGAAAATTACAAACTTTAAGAACAATTTATCCGCCGAAAATAAAGTAAATTTTTATTAAAAAGTGTGGTAAAATAATAAATCACGTTAGCAAATTGCCGTTATTTCTTGACTATTTATACGCATACGATAATCATAAAATAAGTTTTAATCGGAAGAACGCTATGGTAAAAATTATAAATTCGCAAACGGCAGCCTCTTTTTTTAAGAGCGGACAAAGTGTTATGATTGGCGGCTTTTTGAACTGCGGTTCACCAACTTTGGTGATTAATGAACTTTTGAAAACCGATATTAACAATCTTACTCTTATAGCCAATGATACAGGCACACCTGACTATGGGCGAGGCAAATTAATTGTTGCAAAAAAAATTAAAAAAGCCATTGTTTCACACATCGGCACAAATCCGGAAACAGTAAGACAATATAATTCGAATGAAATAGAGGTTGATTTAGAGCCTCAAGGCAGTTTGGCTGAGAGAATTCGTGCTGCCGGTGCCGGATTAGGCGGTATTTTAACACCAACAGGTATCGGAACAAGTGTATCGGAAAATAAGCAAATTATTGTTGTTGATGATAAAGAATATTTGCTCGAAAAACCTTTGTTTGCCGATATTGCACTTGTTTATGCAACTTATGCCGATAAATACGGAAATCTAGCTTTTTACGGTTCTACAAAAAATTTTAATGCGCTTATGCCTCCGGCGGCAAAAACAGTAATTGCCGAAGTTGATGAAATGATTGAGCCTGCTATTGATCCGAATAATGTGGTTGTGCCATCAATTTATGTTGATTATCTTGTTATAAAGGAACACCGATAATGCCTGATAAAGACGAAATACAAGAAATTATTGCGCGTCGTGTTGCCAAAGAACTTAAAGATGGTGATATTGTTACTTTGGGAATCGGACTGCCCACAAAAGCGTTGAAATATCTTCCCAAAGGTGTGAAAGTATTGATTCAATCCGAAAACGGGGTTTTGGGCGTTGGCGCTTATCAGACCGAAGACAATCAAGATACTCGCATTGTTAATGCCGGCGGTGTTGGTGTAACCATTAATGAAGGCGGCTGTTTTATGGATAGCCTGACAACCTTTTCCATGATGCGCGGCGGGCACATTGATGTTACGGTATTGGGGGCATTGCAAGTTGATTCTTTCGGTAATCTGGCTAATTGGTGTGTGCCTCACAAATTTACACCGGGTATGGGTGGTGCAATGGATTTGGTTGTCGGTACAAAAAAACTGATTATAGCCATGGAGCATACCGCCAAAGGTGAGCCAAAAATATTATCTCGTTGCACTTTGCCTTTAACCGCAAAGAATAAAGTTGATATGATTATTACCGAAAAAGCGGTTTTTGAAATTAAAAATCAAAAACTGTACTTAACGGAAATTAATCCCTGCTCATCTTTAGAAGAAATAAAGCAAACAACTGCGGCTGATTTTGAAGTTATTTAGTTTTCTTTAAATTATTCCGAGCTTTTGTGCTGTGATAACCGCTTGCGTGCGGTTGCTGACATGCAGTGAGCGCAACAAGGCGTTTATATGCAATTTTACCGTTGATTCCGATACTCCCATATCAAAAGCTATTTGCTTATTAGATTTTCCTTGAGCGATTAAATCAAGTACTTGAGATTGTCGTTGGGTTAAAGTTTTAACGGTTTTATCTTTTTCATTTGACATCATATATGATTTTTCAATCAAATTAGGTGGCACATAGGTTCCCCCGTCTAATATTAAGCGTAAGGCACTATTTAAAACTTTTGCATCAGAGCGTTTGGGAATATATCCTTTTGCACCTGCCGTTAATATAGACTTTATGGTTCTGTTATCTTCCGCCCCCGAAATAACCACAAAAGATGTGTTGGGGGAGTTCTTTTTTAAATTATCCAGAGCCTGAGCCCAGGGCAAATCCGGCATCTCAAAATCAAAGAATACAAAATCAGTAGTATTATCCGAATCCAAAAGCTTAAACATTTGGGCATAGCTCCCCGCCTGAGCTATAACAACTTCAGGTTCAAGCTTTTCCAAATATAAAGACAAACCGTCTCGAAAAAGTGCATGATCGTCCGCAATCAGAATTTTCATCTTTAAATCTCCTTTGATCTATCAAGCAATTTGCTATTAGATATATAGCTTGCCTTAAAAATTTAAAGTCCAAGTCCGATTCAATTTGTTTATGTTAGTCCGATTTTTAATAAATTATTTGCGTGGCAGTTCAATGTATTCAATGCCTGCTTCTTCAAACATCTGCTTTGAATAGTTCAGTTTGTCGCGCCATGTGTTTTTCGGGTCATTATCATTTGGTTTATATTCATAGGTAATCACCCTTGTAATACCTGTTTGTATGATTGCGCGTGCGCAATCGGTGCATGGAGTAAGCGTGCAATATATTGTACAACCTTTAAGAGAGGCACCGGTTAAACAAGCATTATACACAGCGTTACGCTCAGCGTGTTCAAAAAAATCATATTTAGTAGGGCGCTCCATACGCTCAGGAATATTGTCGTCAACATTCCTGACTAATCCGTTATATCCGGTTGCGCGAATTTCTTTATCCGGACCGATAACAACAGCTCCGGTTTTTGTGGAAGGATCTTTAGACCAGCCGGCAATTAATTCAGCCAACTCCAAAAAGCGATAGTTCCATTTTTCCGTAAACATATTTTGCTCCTCTGATTTTGTCTTTAAATTTATATCATAAAAAATATGTCATGCTATAAAAAACGGATTTTTTACACATATTTTCTTATTTGTCCTATGCATAAAAAATATTGTTTGTGCTAAATGATAGATTTAGGGGGTGAAAATCAGATGTGTTGAAATAAAAAACATTTTCAATCATTTATATATATATATCATTTTTCATACAAAAAGTTGAAAAATACTATTGACTTATCCATTATTTGATGTATAACTGTTTTTGATAAGCGCGTTGCTTGTTTTTTTATAACTAAGATGGAGAAAGATAACTATGTCTATAGGAACTGTAAAATGGTTCAACCGCCGTAAAGGATATGGCTTTATTGAACCGATGAGTGGTGAAAAAGACGTTTTCGTACACATTACCAAATTGGAAGAAATTGGCTTAAAATATGTTAATGAAGGGCAAAAAATTCAGTACGAACTGTATAATGATCGAGGCAGAATTGCCGCCGGTAATTTAGTTATTCTTTAAGCCTTATTCTTTGATATTCTCTCCGCAGGGAGTTATTTTCGGCGGAGAGAAGGTAATATTAATGAAATAATTAATACAATCATTGATTATTATATTCGCTTCCGAATAATGTTTCATACTAAATTTTGAATATACAACTATAAAAATTAACCAAAAAATAATTAAAACAAAATAAACAGGCGTTTGCAGATGATGGCTTGCGTTGTTTTATGCTTTTTCAGGCATTAAAATAAGCACTGTTTTACTGTAAGCTTGTTATATATGTATCGAAAAAAAACTTATGAGAACTAACAGATGATAACCTTTACTAAACGCGTTATAATAATGCAAGGCAAGAGAACCAGTATTTGTTTATGTGAAAATGAATGGCAAATTTTAGAAAATATCTGTCGCCGTGAAAACATGCGCCGCAATGCTCTATTAAATTTAATTAAAACGAACAAATCAAAGAAAATTGCTTTTACACCGGCGGTGCGCCTATTTATGCTAAATTATTTGCATTTTATATATCCGCAGGCACTGTTGGCACAAAATCATCCAACAATAACCGTCAGCGGATTATTAAATTTAATGCGATAAAAAAGGACACAAATTCATGAAACAAAATTTGTGTCCTCCGTTTTTCGTAACAAACGTTTTACTCAAACTTATGAGGCATTTCGGTTTCTTTTTTCAACCAACCTACAAAATCAGCCAAACTCATTACTTCTTGCTTTTCTGAACCGAGACGACGAATCGTTACTGTGCGGTTTTCTTTTTCTTTAGCACCGACAACGGCAATTACCGGAACTTTTGCCAAAGAATGTTCGCGTACTTTATAGTTAATTTTTTCGTTGCGCAAATCGGTTTCTGCCTTAATGCCCAGCTTATCAAGTTCTGCCTTAATTTCTTCGGCATAGCCGTCAAATTCGCTCACAATCGGAGCAATCACAACCGGCAACGGAGAAAGCCAAAGCGGCAGTTTTCCGGCGTGCTGCTCAATCAAAATTCCCAAGAAACGCTCAATTGAGCCGAACAGCGCGCGGTGCAACATAACCGGGCGATGCTTTTCACCGTCTTCGCCGATATAGGAAATATCAAAGCGCTCCGGCAAATTCATATCAACCTGAATTGTGCCGCATTGCCATTCGCGGCCGATTGCATCTTTCAAAATAAATTCCAGTTTCGGACCATAAAACGCACCTTCGCCGGCATTAATTTCATACTCATAACCGTGTTTTTCCAAAGCGTGAGCCAACGAGCTTTCGCACAAATCCCAAATTTCATCAGAGCCGATACGATAAATGCTGTCCGGTCTGGTTGAAAGATAAATCTTAATTTTATCAAAGCCGAAATCTTTATAAATATTAAAAATCAGCTTCATTGTGTTAATGCATTCTTCTTCCATTTGCTCCGGAGTGCAGAAAATATGCGCATCATCTTGTGTGAACTCACGTACACGCATCAAGCCCATCAAAGAGCCGGAAGCCTCATAGCGGTTAACTTTTCCGAATTCTGCCATACGCAAAGGCAAATCACGATACGATTTTACACCTTGCTTAAACACCAACAATCCGCCAGGGCAGTTCATCGGTTTAACGCAGAACATGCTTCCGTCTTCCATTTCGCCGGAGTAGTTATGAGCGCCGTATTTATCCCAGTGACCTGATGTTTCCCACAACACGCGGTTCATAACGCGCGGAGTTTCAATTTCGATATAACCGTTGTGTTCTTGGCGATTGCGCATATATTCAATCAACTTGCGATATACGCGGAAGCCTTTGTCGTGCCAGAAAACCGCACCCGGAGCGTAGTCAGGTTCAAAATGGAACAAATCCATTTCTTTTCCGAGTTTGCGGTGGTCACGTTTTGCGGCTTCTTCAAGCATGGTCAAATAAGCATCTAAATCTTTCTTATTGCCCCAAGCGGTTGCATACAAACGTTGCAACATTTCATTTTTGGCATCACCGCGCCAATAAGCACCGGCAACTTTAGTAAGCTTAAAGGCATCGCCGATTTTAGCGGTTGACGGAACGTGTGGTCCGCGGCATAAATCGGTATAATTTCCCTGACGATAAAGCGAAATAATTGCATCTTCAGGCAAATCTTCAATAATTTCAACCTTGTAATGCTCGCCTTTTTTCTTAAAAAAGTCAATTGCTTCGGCGCGAGGCATAACAATTCGCTCGATTTTCTCATCGCGTTGAACAATTTCATGCATTTTTGCTTCAATCAGAGCAAAATCTTCTGTCGTAAACGGTTCTTTACGGGCAAAATCATAATAAAATCCGTTATCAATGGCCGGTCCGATTGTAACCTGAGTATCAGGCCAAAGTTCCTGCACTGCCTCAGCCATAACGTGAGAGCAGGAGTGACGCAAAATCTGTAAACCTTCTTTATCCTTAACGGTAATAATAGTGACGGTAGAATCTGTTGTTATCGGAGCGGTCAAATCTTGCAATGTGTCATTAACTTTAACTGCTAAAGCGGCTTTTGCTAAGCCGGAACTGATTTTTTGCGCAATTTCCAAACCGGAAATTCCGTCTTTCTCTTCTGAGATACTGCCATCTGGCAAAGTAATTTTAACCATTTTTTTCTACCTTTTTTCTATTATTTTGAGTTCAATACTTCGTTATAAACCTCAAGGGTTTTATCACACATAATTTGTTTTGTAAAGTGTTGTTTTATATTTTTGACTGCCGCTGCGCCGATTTTTTCTCTTTCTTTAGCGGAAAGATGTAATGCCCAACGCAGTTTTTCAGCCAAATCTTCAGCGTTATTACTTTCAAACAAGCGTCCGGTAACTCCGTCAATAACCGTTTCTTTTGAACCACCGATATTAGAGGCAACTACAATTCTCCCCATTGCTTGTCCCTCAATAGCTATGCGACCGAAGGCTTCCGGCTCGATTGAAGTTGAAAGCACCACATCAGAAATCATCATTGCCGCCGGAACATCTGAAACATGGCGAATAAAATGAACTCTGTCAGAGAGCTCGAAATTTTTTACCATATCTTTTAGTTCATCGGAGTATTTTTTACGACCTTGATCATCACCGATTAAAAGGGCGCAGAAATCTTCATCTTTAATCAAATTCAGGGCGTTAAGAAGCAATTTCTGCCCTTTCCAGTTAGTAAGACGACCGATAAGCGTAATCAGCGGTTTATCTTCAGGAATGCCGTTTTCTTCCATAAGCTTAATCATGCGCTCGGCGGAAGTATTTTCAATATCAAAATTCTCCATATTGACACAACGGTGAACAAGACGAATTTTGTTTTCAGGCACACCATAGTCTTTGATAATATGATTTTTAATGTGTTCGGAAATGGCAATCACCAGCTCGCCAAAAGTCATTATTTTATTGTAAACTTTCTTAATACCTTTCGGACCAAGTCCGTAAGTGCCGTGAAAAGTGGTGATAAAATGAACCCCGCAGCGTTTTGCCGCCCAATAAGCACTCCATGCCGGTGCGCGTGAGCGAGCATGAACAACATTAATGCCGTATTTTTTGATGATTTTAGCCAAACGCAAAGAATTAAGATACATCTTAAAAATATTTTTTGTTTTTAAGGGCAGGGTAAAATGCTGAACTTTTATGCGTTCTAAGGCTGATTCTAATCTTCCTCCCTCGGAGGCAACATAATTTTCAATTCCTTTTTTTTGCAATTCTGAGGCAATTTCAATGGTTCCGAGTTCAACACCGCCCTGATTTAGTTCGGGTAAAACCTGTAATACAACTAACTTTTTTTTCATTATTTTTGCTCCGTCTCAAAAAAAATATAAAGCACCATTAGCGCGTAAATTAATACGTTTTGCATCATTTTTCAAATCTTAGATTATAACTATACACAGTCGCTAACAAAAATTATAAATCGCATTTTCCTTTTAATTCATCATCAAGCCTGTTTTCTTTTAAGCCATGCGGATCTTGATGAATAATAACTTGCACCTGAGGCAATTTTTCTACAATTTTTCGTTCAACCTCATCAGAGATTTTATGTGTTTCAAATAAAGAAGAATTTCCATCAAGTTCCAAATGTAATTCCACAAATGTGCGCATGCCTGAAACACGGCTTCTCAAATCATGATAACCAAGCACATTGTTTGTTTCTAAAATTATTTGTTTTATGATTTCTTTTGTTTTATCATCTGCCTCGCAATCTGTTATGTCATCTAAAGCTTTTAAGGCTAAGATTACAGCATTCCAAATAAGGTATATTGAAATTGCAAAAGCTGTAGCAATATCTATCCACTGCCAATCAAAATATTTTAGAAATAACAACGAAAAAATAATTGCCGAGTTTGTTAAAAGATCAACCACATAATGTTGGCTTTCTGCTTCTAAGGCCAGAGATTTAGTTTTGCGTGCCACATATTTTTGAAAGATTATCACTGCAAATGTTGCAATAATCGAAAAAATCATTACCGTAAGACCGATAGTTGTTTCTTTTACGATTTCCGGTTTAATAAAGCGGCGTGTCCCGTCATATAAAACAAAAATACCGGAGCCGACAATAAAAGCAGCTTGCAAAAATGCACTTAAGGCTTCAGCTTTTCCATAGCCATAGCGATGTTTATTGTCTAACGGGAGAGCGGAAAATCGTACGGCAATCAAAGATATTAAGGATGAAAAAGCATCAGACAGACTATCAATCATTGAGGATAGAATTGAAAGCGAGCCGGTATAAAATGCCGTTATTGCTTTAAGTATACCTAAGGTGATTGCTAAAAAAATACCACATTCGGCTGCTATGATTTTGAGTTTTTCATCACTTAAACTGCGCAAGTATTTTCTCCAGATTTTCTTTATTTATTTTCAGCGGTTTTTTATTGAGATATTTTGCTATTAATCGTAAGTGCTTGTTTTGATTATTTTCATCAAATTCAAAAACCGCATAAGCATTATTATCTTCTTGATATAGTTGAAATGTTGCATAGTTGTCGTTTTCAATATCAAATTTACTGTTTGTCAAGGGAGTTGATTTGAGTTCTTTGTTTTCAATTTCCTCAATTTTTGTATTCAGCAGATATTTCAATAAATAAATCATGTGCTCTTGAGTTTTTATGTTTTCCACGTCTGAAAGTCTGCCATAACGCAAATCCCAAAGGTTTGAATAAGTCCATTTGTGCCAATCGGTATCAATATCAATGAAATCAGCTTTTATTTCCCATACTTGAAATTGATTTTCAAATTTGATATATGCCGCTTTTTCGCCGCGACCTAAATCAATATTTATATACCCGAGTTCAAATTTTTGCACTAAGTTATCTTTTGCAAAAAGCTCAATTTCGGTTACTAATGAGTTTTTGTCTTCAATCGGTGAAAGATGGAATTTTTCCAAATTCTCCGGCTTATTGCTTTTGCGAGCAAAAAATCTGGCATCGGCAATTGTGCTCAGAAGGTGGCGTATGCGTTCCTGATAAACCGGAATATCCTTTTGTTCATTTAGCACCCAAATACCATTATTCAGTGTGAAAGTTAAGCCTGAGTTATTGTTTTTAATCTTTATTTTATCAATATTATTTAATTGCTCTAACACCGAAGGGAATGCCGGCTTATCATAATAGGCATCAATTTCGCTCTTTGTCGTATAATAAACAGAAATGCCGGCCAACATCAGGATTATTAAACTGGAAAGACATAAATAAGCCAATTTTTTATCCGGAGTTAGGCTTAAACTGATTTTTCGATTGCGAACAATATTTATCAGCTTCAAAAATAATAAAATCATACTCAATAAAAAAGGAATCAATATTAAATTGAAAATGACCACTAATTTTTCAATACGATTAATATTCTTAAAAGCATTAATTCGAATAGAACTTAATTCTTGTCTCAAATCATTTAAGTGAGAGCGCACTTTTGCAATAGCGGCAAGTTCATCGGCCGTAAAATTTTCTCTTTCTTCAAAATCTTTTTTATTCCATACTTCGTTAATGCCCTCTTTTGCTAAGTCAATTTGATTAAATATTTCCTGCTCTTGTTTTGAAAATTGTAAAGAATTGAGGCGGCGAATATATTCAATGCCGGAAAAAGATCTGTCTTTGGCTTGTTTTCCGCGCAATTGTAACAAGTCAAAATTTCCGGTTAAATAGTCAAGTGCATTTAATACAAAATTGGCATTATCAAAATTGCTGACAATATATTCCGATTTCAATAATCCTTTTTGAGTTGCCCAAAATTGATCATAAATAAAATCAGAATCGCCGACAACAATAAGTCTGAATTGATTGTCAGCTTCCATACCACGAACCTCGGCAGCCAAGATTTTTTGATTGTCATCAACTTGAAAATATTGCAAAATTTCACGTGGATTTAATCCGTTTATTACCACTTCCGAACTCATAACTTCTGAAATATCACCGGCTTTTACAAGCGGAATAAATTCAATTATTTTGTTTTCATAAGCTTCTGCATCCGGAGCAAAAACAGAGGCGGAAGAAAACATAAGCTCGTTTAAGTGGCGTGTGATCGGATGATATGGGTTCATATCTTTAGATTTAATTTTAAATTGTATCACATCTTGCGTAAAAGTAGGATTACTTTTATAATCACTGGTGGCATCAACCGTGATGGAATTCCCTAAATCAGCCACCACATATTCGTTATAAAAACGAATTTTCCAAAAATCGGCTAACTCTCCGATAAAGCTGGAATTCAGCTGATTGTTCATAATTGAATACAGTCTTGATGCCTCATTTGCCGGATCCATAACCAACAAAATGTTGCCGCCTGATTTTGAATAATTTTTAATCGGTTTGATAAATTGTTCAGGAACACCGAACGGAGCAAACAGCACTAAAGCGTCGATTTTTTCATTAAAATCTTCTGGCTTAACAATATTAATAACATTGTAGGTTTCGGCTAACAAATCAATAATTTTCCAGCGTTCCGAAATTGCTGTTCCGTCATCTGAGGTTGTTCCGAAAATCGGTAGTCCCGTTAAAATTCCGATGGTTTTCTTTTTGTGATAAAGCTGATATATTTTTGAAGTTATATCTTGTTCTAAATTAGCTTGACGTTCTTGAGCAAAAAACGGTATTACCTGCTTATTTTGTAAAGTGTCTTCAACAGTTAACCCGAAAAGTGCATTTTGGTTAATATCAATCAACGGAATCGGTTGCAATCCATCGGCTAAAGCAATGTCTTCATCTTCACTCAGAAAGGCGGGATTATAAATCTTATATTCAAATTTTCCGTTTGAAGCTGATTTATACTTTTGCAACAACAAGCGTATATCATCAAACATTATGCGCAAGTTAGAATTACGTTGCTCTAAAATCGGTGAAAAATAAAGTTTTGCGACAACCGGTTCGGGGAGGTTTTTCAAAACCGATTTTGTATCATCGGTAAGGGTGAAAAGCTTTTCTTCAGTTGCATCAAATTGAATATTGCGCGAAAGATTGTTTGCTAAAATATTTATTCCGAAGAACATAAATAAGAGCATTATCCATGCGATAAGATAATAACTTTTTTCTGTTGATTTCAGCCAACCTGATGTTCCGGCGGTGCGAAAATTTACGATTAAAATGGTGGTAAAATTGAAAAATACAATCACGGTCGTAAAGAAAATAATGTCGCGCAATTCCAAAAGTCCGACACTTAAAGATGAAAAATGGCTCAAAAAGCTGAAAGAAGCAATCACATCAATAATATTGTCCGGCAAAAACAATCTGAAAAAGCTTAAAATATATTCTACTCCGCTCCAAAAGAAAAACAAGTTTGCTATCACAGCCAATACCAAGGCAATTACCTGATTTTTAGTTAAGGCAGACATGGTTTGTGAAATGGAGAGCATGCAACCGGCTAAAATAAAGCTGGCAAAATATCCAAGCGCAATAACGGAATTATCGGGATTTCCCAGAATATTGATACTTATCCAGAAAGGAAAACTCAAAACAAGAGCTAAAGCGCAAAATATCCACGAGGCGAAGAATTTTCCCAAAACAAGCGTGCGAATCGCCACCGGCATAGTAACAATCTGAACAATGGTTTTGCTCTTAAATTCTTCTGCCCACAGGCGCATGGAAATCCCCGGAATAAAGAGCAGATAAATCCACGGCTGAAATGAAAACATTGAATAAAGATCTGCCCGACCGCGATTGAAAAAATCTCCGAAATAAAGCGCAAAGGAGGCATTTAATACTAAAAAGCATAACAGATAAATATAGGCAAGCGGTGAAACAAAATAGCGCATCAACTCATTTTTTGTTACAATCCATAATTTTTTCATTTTTCAGTTTCCTTTGCGGTTAATTTGCGAAAAGCTTCCGATAAAGTTTTTGCTTTTGCAGTTTTTAAAATATCGGCCAATTCGCCATCTGCCTTTATTTTGCCTTTATCAATTAATATAATGCGGTTGCAAACCGTTTCCGCTTCTTCCAAAAGGTGAGTGGAAATAATAATGGTTTTATTGCTTGCCATTTGTTTAATAAGTTTGCGAATATAATCTTTTTGGTTCGGATCAAGTCCGTCTGTCGGCTCATCAAGCATTAATATCGGCGGATTGCTTAAAATACTTTGCGCAAAACCTACGCGCCGCTGATAACCTTTTGAAAGCGTTTCGATTTTTTGATTCAAAACTTCTTTAATATTGGCTTTTTCTACCACTTCATTGAGTTCTTTTTTGCTGACATTTCTGAGCTGAGCCATATAATTTAAGAACATTTTTACGCTTAAATCCGGATAAAGAGGGGCGCCTTCAGGCAAAAAACCGATATTTTCTTTGGATTTGAGCGGATAAAGAGCGATATTTTTGCCAAGCACCTCAATTTTTCCGCTTGTCGGGGCAAGATAGCCGGCAATCATATTCATTAAAGTTGATTTTCCGGCACCATTCGGCCCCAAAAGAGCAATAACATCACCCTTATAGGCCTTGAAAGATATGTTATCGGATGCTTTTATTTTGCCGTAATATTTATTTAAGTTTTCAATTAAAACGGTAATTTCGCGCAATTCTAAATTGAGGTTGTCAGTTTTTTTATTCATAAATTTCTCCTCCCGAAAGCGGCTCATAAGCACCGGTTGTACTTGGAAAAGTTATGTGCATGTTATTCAAGCGGCGCACGGCATTAAAAGCAGTTATTTGCGCTCCGATTGAGTCGTCATTTTCATATATGGTATTTAAGTTTTCAATTTTCAGCGGAGCAAATTCCTGTTTTATACGCCTGCGAAGTGTCGGATTTTTTGCGCCGAATCCGGTTAAGAAAACAGTTTCCGGTAAATCAGGCAAGTGTTTTTTTGCGGCATCATAAATTGCTTTGGCAATAAATGAGGTTGCGGTTGCGGCTCCGTCTTCAACCGATAAACCTTCAAGATGCTCCTTTTTATCGGTAAAATCTCTGATATCAAGCGATTTAGGCGGAGTGCGATGCAAAAATTTATGTGTAAGTAATGAATCAATAATCTGTTCATTTGTTTTTCCGAATGCCGCCATTGTTCCGTTATAATCGGTTTGCATATTGGCATGGCGATAAGCCCAATCCTCAACTAAAGCCAGCCCCGGTGCGCAATCAAACGCAATCATCCGGCCCGTTTCGGAAATATGTATAAGACTGCTGACTGCCTCAACATCTATAACTAAAAGAGGTTTCTGTATGTGTTGAGTTATGGCGCTGAAAAATACCGCCGATAAAGGAGATGCTTGTCCGCCTGATAATAAGTCTGCTTTATGAAAATGCGTAATGATTTTTTTGTTCACAAGTTTATGAAGAGCGTTTCCTTTATCAATTTGATATGAACATATTTCTTGCGGTTTATTTAATATGGTTAATCCGTCAACACCGACAACATCTATCAAAGATTGTTCTGCTGCTTCATTTATTATCTGAGCATAAAATCGGGTAACTTTTTCTTCTATGAGCCGAACTTTTTCATCTTGGCGAATTTCTTCAAGTGAAAGATATTTTCGTCCGATTACCGAGCGAATATCAATTGCCAAATCTTCCGGATAAAAATATTGTGAAGTATGTTTAACCTTAAAAATATCCAATCCGTCAGTTTCAAGCAATGCTGTTTTTACACCGTTTAAGGTGGCACCGCCGAAAATCCCGAAAGAATTTGTGTGTTTTATTGTCATAAACTTATCTCTTTTCTTGATTTGAAAAAATTATATGATAATATGCGTTAAAATTTAGTTATGAAGGAATATTAAAATGAGCCAGTTGAAATCGGAATTTTTAAATATAATGCAAGAACGCGGTTTTTACAACCAATGCACTAATATAGAGGGCTTTGATGCTTATTTGGCAGAGTGCGAAAAAGCGGGCAAACCGGCAGTGGGCTATTTAGGTTCCGATCCGACAGGAGATAGTTTGCATGTCGGGCATATTGTGCCGTTAATGATGCTGCGTTGGTTTCAAAAATGCGGACATAAGCCGCTGACTTTGGTCGGCGGGGCAACCGCCAGAATCGGCGATCCGTCCGGAAAAGATAAGCTTCGTCCGTTTTTAGATGAAGAAACTTTGGCGCACAATATTAAGGGCCTAAAAAAATCGTTTTCGAAGTTTTTGAAATTCGGTGATGGCGCAACTGATGCAATTATGGTTGATAACTGGGATTGGTTTAAGGATATCAACTATCTTGCTTTTTTGCGCGATATCGGCACTTGCTATTCGGTTAATCGTATGCTCACGATGGATAGTGTTAAGAGCCGCTTAGAGCGTGAACAGCCGATGTCGTTTTTGGAGTTTAACTATATGCTCCTGCAAGGTTATGATTTCTGCGTGTTGTTGCAAAAATATAATTGTCGCGCGCAAATTGCCGGTGCCGACCAATGGGGCAACATAACTTCTGGCACTGAGTTAGGTCGTCGCCGTTATGATACGGAATTGTTCGGCTTTACCAGTCCGATTATCACGGATTCCAATGGCAAAAAAATGGGTAAATCTGAAGGTAATGCCGTTTGGATTAACGAAGAGAAATTGCCGTCGTATGATTACTATCAATATTTCAGAAATATCGGAGATGCCGAGGTAGGAAAGTGTTTGCGCATATTTACCGATTTACCGATGGATGAGGTACATCGTTTGGAAGTATTGAAAGACAAAGAAATTAACGAGGCAAAGAAAATTTTAGCCTTTGAAGCAACTAAAATTTGTCGTGGCGAGGATGAAGCAATAAATGCGCAAGAAACGGCAATTAAGGCTTTTGAGCAAGGTGTTGCCGGCGGTGAATTGCCTACAATTGAAGCTGATTTGAATGTCGGAATAGGTGTTTTAGATGCCTTTTTGCAAATCGGATTTGTATCAAGTAGAGGTGAGGCAAGACGATTGATTAAGCAAAGCGGCTTAAAAATTAACGATAAGCCGGTAACTGATGAAAATTATATCATCACTACGGCAGATATCAAAGACGGTGCCGTAAAACTGGCGCAAGGCAAGAAAAAGTTCGGGCTGATTAAATAGCCGATATAAATGGTTTATTTTTGAAAGGCATATAAAACTTTATGTGCCTTATTTTTTTATGGTTTGTATAATAAAAAGCTCCGCCGATAAAAATCGGCGGAGTCAAGGAGTAACAATGAAGATGAATTTCTAATTGCCATATCCTGCATTTTTCACAGCTGCACGGGCAGCAGCCTCAGGAGCAAATCCGGTTACACCTGTTTTCGGTGCATGTGATCCTGTAGGCGAACCTGCATAATTATCACCGGTAGTATAGGTCTGGGTGTTAAATTTAATGTTTCGTCCTTGAGGTTGCTTAACCACATCTTGTATAGTTTCATCAACCTTTGCTCCGGTAGCAGGAGCAGAATTGTCAACAGTGGTTTCCTCTGTATTGACAGGAGTTGGCGGAATATTACCACCATTATGCTTAGCCACGAAATTATGCTTTTCCCACGCATTTTGATACTCATCGCAATCATAAGTACCGCCGACATATTGGTTGTTGGTTACACCGATATTAGCACCTTCACCAGTGTATTGACCATTCTCATCAATAAGAGCTAATGTGTCACCCAGTCTATCTGCAGAAATCTCAACTTTTTCTCCGCAAATAATGATTCTTGTCAGCGCATTCATCTCTTCTGAATTGTGCCAATACATTGGTAAACCGTTGCTATCAAGTTTAGTAACAAGATAATTTGTACCCTTAAGAATTTCTGCTCTTTCTGTAAACTTGATGCTTTGAACATACTTATACAAAACTTCTTCATTTGACTGACCTTGGAAGAATCCTTCTGCACGAGCATTATCAATATTCATGTAAGCGTTATTCATTGCATCTTCAGGAAGAACATTTTCTTTGCCAAAAATTTCAGCATGGTCTTTATAAATACCGGTAACATCTCTTGTAAGACTTTCCCACTGTTTTGCTGAAATATCGCCTTGCCATTCAACAGGAGTTGCTTCAATAGTTGCACCCGAATCAATTCCCGGTTCAGCACCTGTCTCAGAACCCGGAACACTCTGATCAACACCTGTCTCAGCACCCGGAACACTCGGTTCAACGCTTGGGTCAATAGTCGGGTCAACACTCGGGTCAACACCAGGAACATCAGTACCTGTAGCAGCATCACTGATACCATCAAATGCCAAAGCGGTTGTTAATATATTAGCGCCAAGACCTACACCTGCACCGAATAAGAAACTTTGCTTTGCGGTTTTTACTTTTTTCTTATTTTCTTCCGTAGGATTTGCTTTATAGTTCTTGTCGGCTAAAAACCATTCAGTACCAAGGGCAGAAGAGCTACCCGTAGTCATGGCTGTGGTTCTGGAAGCAGCGGCGAGGAGAGTATTAGTGGCAGCAGGATTTGCAGCTGCAGCAGCTGCCCCAGAGTTTAAGCCTAAGAATGCAGCCATATTACCGGTTGCAGCCCATCCGAACAATGCACCTCCGGCGACACCAGCAACACCATTAATAATGCCGGTTCTCATGAACTTGCTCTGTTTTTCTTTATCAGTCCAAATATTTCTGGCAGCCTCTGTCATGCTGACTTTTCTTTTGATTTTTTCTTGCAGGCTGAGACGCTCATCATTGATTTGCCAACCAAATGCTCCAGCAAAAAAATAGGTAGACATCAAACCAGCAGCAGTTATCGGTGCTACGGGAGCTAAAAGGCCCATACCACCAACGACAGCAACATTGGTAAGAATCTGCCATTTCTTTTTCTTCATGCTTTGCCATAAACCTTTTAAATTGTCAAAAGCCTTATCCCAGAAATTGCGGCGTTTTTGGTTATAAATATCTTTCTTTTCATTGAATGATTCAGCAGATTTTGCCATTTTGGCATTTCTCAGATTTTCTTCATAGTCATCCATATCAACAGAAGTTCTAACCGTAGAAGTTAGAATTGATTGAGTACTAACCTTTGCCGGCTGCTGAATATCTTTTTTATAATAAGTTTCCAAAGCGGCGCGCATATCAGCAAGAACTCTTTGTTGATAGTCTTGTCCTGCTTTTGAATCCGGATCAGCTTCTTTTGCTGTCGGCTTTCTGATAGCGCTGTCAGCAACAGATCTTGCTACCTTGAAATTAAATACTTCAATAACGCCGTCTTCCAAAATCTTACGCTGAGTATTCTTGCTATTTGCAGCAAAATCTTTGTCCTGACCATAAAACATCAATACTTCATGCTTTGCGGCTTCTAAAAGCTCGTTTAAGACACTCTTGCGAAGATCTTTTTCGGCACCACGCAATTCAACATCTTTATCATCGCCTTTGCCTAAAATATTTCCACCTGCATCAATGTCTATATTAGCTGTGTTGCTTATAAGTTTCAAATTGAGGCGCTTTTTAAATTCTTCATCCTCAAAAATAGCGGAAATATTGCCAAAGTTCTGAGCGACCTTTTCATCATCGTTCAAATCATGCTTTTCATCACCCAAAATCTCGCGCTCATTTCTATCGTGGTTTATATTGTCTATAATCACATCGATTTCTTTATTGATTCGTGCAATATCTTCTTTTTCTTTGTCAGAAAGCTCAGGTAAATTAGGATTCTCCGGATCATAAAGGCGCAAAAATTGTAATGCGTCATCATAATCTTTTCCACGGTTACCGGAAGCCACGATTGCACGAGCTCTTTCCAAATTCATTTCTGTGTATGTCTCTGCCATTTTTTTCTCCATAAATTTAATTGATGGCGTTACCATACACCATTTTTAACTAAAATGCAAGACTTTTTTGTCAAAAAAATAAAAAAAAATGAAAATTTTTTATTTTAAGCTGTTAAATGACTGGGATTATTTATAAAAATTGACAAATACTAAACAAATTTTGCACTATAAAAGAGTAAAACACTTGCTTTAAGTTATACTTTATATTATAAGGGCAAAAATTTTTGTTATTGAACGGACTGAAAAATGAAGGTTGATATTTTTGATTTTGAGTTGGATAAAGATTTAATTGCAAAACAGCCGGTAAATCCCCGCGATTCGTCTCGTCTTTTGGATTTGTCCGAAGAAGCTGAAATAACAGATCGCCACTTTTATGATTTGCCGAAAATTTTGCGCAAAGGTGATGTTTTGGTTTTTAATGACACTAAGGTGATTCCGGCAAGGTTATACGGCAAAAAGGGAGAGGCTTTGGTTGAAGTTACGCTTTATCATCCTGATGACGGGATTCGCTGGTGGGCCTTCATAAAAAATGCAAAACGCTTAAAAGTTGGGGATTCGGTATGCTTCTATAATGCTTTAATCAGTGCGGAAGAATCCGATTTTAAGGCAGAAGTTTTGCAAAAAGATTCTGAAGACGGAGTTTTGATTAAGTTTGATTGCAACCCTGATGAATTGGGAAAAAAACTGGAACAATACGGCTCAATGCCTTTGCCTCCGTATATTAAACGCGAAAAACCGCTTAAAGGCTTATGGAATCCGTATAATGACAAGGAAGATTATCAAACGGTTTATGCCAAACATGAAGGGGCGGTTGCCGCCCCGACTGCGGGTTTGCATTTTACTGACCGGCTGTTAAAAGAAATTGATGAAATGGGAGTTAATCGCGTTTTTTTAACACTTCATGTCGGCGCCGGAACATTTTTGCCGGTTAAAACAGATGATACCGAAAATCATAAAATGCATGCCGAGTATGGGGTTATTTCACCTGCCGCATGCGAAATTATAAATAAGGCAAAAAGCGAAGGTCGCAGAATTATTGCCGTTGGCACAACCTCTGTGCGTCTTTTGGAAACGGCGGCTGATGAAAATGGTGTTTTGCAACCGTTTTGCGGTGAGACCGATATTTTTATTACTCCGGGCTATAAATTCAAAATGATTGATATGATTATTACTAATTTTCACTTGCCGAAATCAACACTTTTTATGCTGATTTGTGCGATTGCCGGAACCGAGCGTATGAAAAAAGCGTATGCACATGCCATAAAAGAAAAATACCGTTTTTATTCGTATGGTGACAGCTCTATTTTAAAGTGTGTGAGCAAGTTTCAAAAATAAAATAAAACAAACTCCTCTGCTGAGGAGTTTTTCTATGGCGTATCCGGCGAGGTTCGCTTCTTGATAAAATTTACTTTATATATTTTTAAGATAGAAAATTTTATCTTCGGTCACTCGTTCCCATCGGCTCGCTGCGCGGCGCTGTCACTTTCTTGCTCGCCGGGGAACTTCGCCTCTTGCGGTAAAAAATGCCATTACGGGCATTTTTTATCCTCGAGCGCAACCAAGGTTGCTCGTTTGAACCTCGTACTAATAGAAAAACTCCTC
>FLNY01004299.1_pt1 | contig 50039 bp, 42 predicted proteins | sample 1140381 | NCBI WGS metagenome assembly FLNY01 (sample SAMEA3878172, study PRJEB12797) | bioreactor metagenome | biome: Moose rumen | place: Sweden | collected 2011-10
CGACCTCCGGCGTGACAGGCCGGCATTCTAACCAAACTGAACTACCGCACCCCGGTAAACTGAAGCGGCGCATTCCTGCGCTTTCGCCTCAAAAGCGGATGCAAATATACGGATATTTTTCGAACATGCAACCCATTTCGCAGGTTTTTTCCAAACTTTAAATTTTCCTCTGAAATCGTTTGCAAACAACGGCCGATTTTATTAATTTTGAGGACACATATAACACGGACGGAATCAACAAACTACAACAGATATGCAAGACAAGTTACAGGAACTCACGGAGAAGCTCTATAACGAGGGCCTTTCCAAGGGCAGGCAGGAAGGGGAACAGATTCTAGCCAAAGCGCAGAAAGAAGCCGAAGCCATAGTGGCGGAAGCCAGGGCGCAAGCCGCCGCAATAAGCGCCAAGGCGGAAAAAGAAGCCGAAGACCTGCGCAGCAAGGTCGCTTCAGACCTAAAAATGGCTTCTGCACAAACCCTGCAGGCCACTAAGAAAGACATCGAGAACCTTCTCGTCGGCAAAATCAGCGCGGAGCCTGTGGCAAAGGCGCTGGAAGACCCGTCCTTCCTCAAGGAAATCATAAGCGCCGTCGCCGGGAATTTCAGCTCCCAGGATCCCGTGGACATTTCCCTGGTCCTCCCCGAAAAACTCAGGAAAGAGCTGGCTCCCTGGGTTTCCGGAGAGCTCGCCAAAAGCCTCGGAAAGGGCGTCAGCGCGGACTTCTCGAAGAAGGTCGGCGGCGGATTCCAGATAGGGCCCAAGGACGGCAGCTGGTTCGTCAGCCTTACCGAAGACACGTTCAAGGAACTCATAGCGGAATATCTCCGTCCCGTAACCCGCAATCTCCTCTTCGGCGAGTAGCGCGCCGCGGCTCCCGGGCCGTGCGTCAAAACAATCCTATCCGATGGAATTGAACAACTACGAATACATAATAGCTTCGCTTCCGGTACTGCAGCCGGAATTCCGCGGCCCGCTCGATGCCGGCGGCATCCTGGAGGAAATCCGCACGCAGCTGTCCGGAAAAGACGCGGCGGACCTCGACTTCCTGCTGGACGGCTGGGACGCCGACAAGCTGGACGAAGCCTTCTACCGGGAGGCTTCCCGCCGGAAAAACGGCTTCATCCGGGATTACTTCGCCTACGACCTCCGGCTCCGCAACGCCAAGGTCGCCTGGCTCAACAAGGCCCTGGGCCGTCCGGACGGGCAGGACATGATTCCCTGCGGAGAAGAAGACTTCGAAGACCTCCCCATCGCAAATGAAGTCCTTTCACAGCAGGACATACTCGGCAGGGAGCGCGGACTGGACGACCTCCTATGGCGCAGGATAGACTCCCTGACCATAATGCATGTCTTCGACATGGACGTCATCCTCGGTTTCGCGGCCAAGCTCAAGATCGTGGACCGCTGGCTGGCCCTCGACGAGGACGCCGGGCGCGAACTCTTCCACCGGCTGGTGGCGGAAATCAGGGAGAACTACGGCTCCCAATTGTCAAACACATAAACTAATCATAATGGCAGCAACGACAGGTAAAGTAATCGGCATCGTTTCGAACCTCGTCACCGTGCAGACCGACGGTCCGGTGGCGGAGAACGAACTGTGCCACATCAATCTCGCCGGAACCGACCTCCTGGCCGAAGTCATCAAAGTGGCCGGCGACAAGGCCTCCGTACAGGTGTTCGAAAGCACCCGCGGCCTCAGGGGCGGCGCCCCTGTGAAGTTCCTCGGGCGAATGCTTGAAATCACGCTCGGCCCGGGGCTCCTGGGCAGCGTATATGACGGCCTCCAGAACGACCTCACCACCATGACGGACGTATTCCTCAAGCGCGGCGAATACACCGACCCTCTCAACCACGAAACCGAATGGGATTTCGTCCCCATCGCCGGGACGGGCGACACCGTACGGGCCGCCGACTGGCTGGGTGAAGTGAAGGAGGGCTGGCTTCCCCACAAGATAATGGTCCCCTTCTCCTTCAAGGGGGAATACAAAGTGAAGTCCGTCGCCGCGGAGGGCAAGTACAGGATAGACGACACCATCGCCGTCCTCACCGACGCGCAGGGCGAGGAAGTGAAGGTCACCATGGTCCAGAAATGGCCCGTGAAAGTGGCCGTAAAGGCATACAGGGAAAAACCGAGGCCCCAGAAAATAATGGAAACCGGAGTGCGCGTGATCGACTCCTTCAACCCCATCGCCGAAGGCGGGACCGGCTTCATTCCCGGCCCGTTCGGATGCGGCAAGACGGTGCTGCAGCACGCCATCGCCAAGCAGGGCGAAGCCGACATCATAGTGATGGCGGCCTGCGGGGAGCGCGCCAACGAGGTGGTGGAAATCTTCACCGAGTTCCCGGAGCTCATAGACCCGTACACCGGTCGCAAGCTCATGGAGCGCACCACCATCGTCTGCAACACATCCAACATGCCGGTCGCCGCGCGTGAGGCCTCCGTTTACACCGCCATGACCATCTGCGAATACTACAGGGCCATGGGCCTGAGGTGCCTCCTTCTCGCAGACTCCACCTCGCGCTGGGCCCAGGCGCTTCGCGAAATGAGCAACCGCATGGAGGAACTCCCCGGCGCCGACGCCTTCCCGGTTGACCTTTCCGCCATCATCAGCAACTTCTACGCAAGGGCCGGAATGGTCGTGCTCAACAACGGCGGGAAAGGCGCGGTAACCTTCCTGGGAACGGTTTCCCCCGCCGGCGGAAACCTCAAGGAGCCGGTGACCGAGAGCACCAAGAAGGCGGCCCGCTGCTTCTACGGCCTCGAGCAGAACCGCGCCGACCAGAAGCGCTACCCCGCAGTGAACCCCATCGACTCCTACTCCAAATACCTCGAATATCCCGAAATCATCGAATACCTCGACAAGAAGATAGAGAAGGGCTGGGTGGACAAGGTCATCAAGGGCAAGATGCTCATACGCCGCGGCAAGGAAATGGCCGACCAGATAAACATCCTCGGGGACGACGGCGTGCCCATGAGCTACCACGAGACCTTCTGGAAGAGCGAGGTGCTGGATTTCGCGTTCCTGCAGCAGGACGCCTTCGACGAAATCGACGCCCTCTGCCCCATTGAAAGGCAGCGCTACATGCTCGACCTCATCCTGGACATCAGCGACATGCACTTCGAATTCGACAATTACGAGGTTTGCCGCGACTACTTCAAGAACATGATCAACATTCTCCGTCAGATGAACTATTCGCAGTTCCACAGCGCCCAGTTCGAAGACTACCGTGCCCAGCTAACCAAACTCATCAAAGAAAATGGCAACTCCTAAAGCATTCCAGAAGATATATACGCAGCTCGAGGCCATAACCAAGGCTACGGTGTCGCTGCACGCACAGGGCGTCAGCAATGACGAACTCGCGACCGTACAGGGCCGCCTGGCACAGGTCGTCAAGACCAAGGGAGACCTGGTGACCCTGCAGGTGTTCGCCGGCACGGAGGGCATCCCCACCGACGCGGAAGTGTCCTTCCACGGCGCGCCCCCCACTCTCAAGGTGAGCGACCAGCTTTCCGGGCGCTTCTTCAACGCGTACGGCATTCCCATCGACGGAGGTCCCGACATAGAGGGCGAAGAGCGCGAGGTGGGCGGTCCTTCCGTCAACCCCTACAAGCGCCGCCAGCCCTCCGAGCTCATCCCCACCGGCATCGCCGGCATCGACCTCAACAACACCCTCGTTTCCGGCCAGAAAATCCCGTTCTTCGCCGACCCGGACCAGCCGTACAACCAGGTGATGGCCGACGTCGCGCTGCGTGCCGACGTGGACAAGATAATACTCGGCGGAATGGGCCTGTCAAACGACGATTACCTGTTCTTCCGCCACTCCTTCGAGAACGCGGGTGCGCTCGACAGGATAGTATCCTTCGTCAACACCACCGAGGATCCTCCCGTGGAGCGCCTGCTTGTGCCCGACATGGCGCTCGCGGCGGCCGAGTACTTCGCCGTGGACAAGAACGAGAAGGTGCTCGTGCTCCTCACCGACATGACGCTCTACGCCGACGCGCTCAGCATCGTCTCCAACCGCATGGACCAGATTCCTTCAAAGGATTCAATGCCCGGTTCCCTCTACTCGGATCTCGCCAAAATCTACGAGAAGGCCGTACAGCTGCCCAGCGGAGGTTCCATAACCATCATCGCGGTAACCACCCTGAACGACGGCGACATCACCCACGCAATTCCCGACAACACAGGTTACATTACGGAAGGCCAGCTCTTCCTGCGTGCGGACCCCGATTCGGGAAAGGTCATCGTGGACCCGTTCCGCAGCCTCTCCCGACTGAAACAGAACGTCCAGAACAAAAAGACGCGCGAGGACCACTCCCAGGTCATGAACGCATGCGTACGCCTTTACTCCGACGCCCAGAACGCCAAGACCAAGCAGGAGAACGGTTTCGACCTCTCCGACTACGACAAGCGCTGCCTCCAGTACGCCGTGGAATACGCCACCAGGCTGCTCTCCATCGACGTCAACATCACCATCAACGAGATGCTTGACACTGCGTGGGAACTGTTCTCGAAGTTCTTCTCCCCCGCAGAAACCGGCATCCGTCAATCACTTGTGGACAAATACTGGCCAAAGAAAGCCCTGTAATGCCGATAAAATTCCAATACAACAAGACCTCGCTCACGAACCTTGGCAAGCAGCTCAAGGTCCGGCAGAACGCCCTCCCCACACTCAAGAACAAGGAGAGCGCCTTGAGACTGAGCGTGCTTGCGGCGAAGAAGGATTCGGAACGGCTTAAAAACGAACTCGACGAAGCCATGGTGCGCTACGACTACCTCGCAGCCCTCTGGAACGAATTCGAGCCCGGGCTCATCCGCATAACGGACGTGGACCTCAAGACCGTGAAGGTGGCCGGCGTGAAATGCCCGCAGCTCGATGCCATACATTATGAGCTCAAGCCGTTCAACGCCTTCGCCAAGCCGGCCTGGTACGCCGACGGCGTACGGATACTCCAGGAACTTACGCGGCTCGGACTGGAAAGCGAAGTTTACGAGCAGAAACGCCGTATCCTGGATTTCAACCGCAAGAAAACCACACAGAAGGTGAACCTGTACGAAAAAGTGCAGATTCCGGGTTATCAGGAGGCCATCCGCAAAATCAAACGCTACATGGAAGACGAAGAGAACCTCTCCAAGGCTTCCAGCAAGATAGTCAAAAGCCGCCATGCCGCGGAAGAAGAGGAGGAACAGTCATGATAGACAAAATGACAAAATATTCCTTCATCCTGCTCAGCTCGGAGAAGGAAAAGTTCCTCCAGGACCTGCAGGAACTCGGCGTCGTGGACATAACCCGTTCTTCCAAGCCCGTGGATGACAAATCCGCGGCGCTCCTCTCCCGGATAGAGAGCCGGAAAGCCGAAATCGCCGACATAAACTCCGGTTCCGACAACAACCTGAAGGCCATGCAGGCCGCGCTTTCCGAACTGCTTTCCCGCAAGGAGGAAATACGCCCATGGGGCACATGGGACAGGGACATGCTCTCCGAGACCGGCATCGGCCTGCACTTCTACTCCATCGACAGCAGGAAATACCTGGACGAATGGGAGCGGCAGTTCGCCATCCAGAAGGTCTCGGAAGAGGACGCTCGTACGTACTTCGTCGTGGCCGGACCCAACGACGGCTTCCCGCTGAAGGAGCTTCCCGCCCCCGGGGCAACCCTGGCCGAATGTGAAAACGCCGTCTCCGACAAACAGAGGGAGATGGAGCTCTACTCCAAGGCGCTGGATGCCCGCAGGACGGAAATACCCGCCCTGCAGCAAGAACTTGCGGCTGCGAAGGCGGAACTATCCCGCTATCTGGCCTCCCAGGCAGGGGAAAGCGCCGCAGAAGACTCCCTCGCGGTATTCGAAGGCTTCGCGCCCGCCAGCGAGGACTCCACCCTCGAAAAGCAGTTCGACCAGCTGCCGACGGTATGGCTAAGGGATCCCGCCACGGCGGAGGACAATCCTCCCATCAAGCTCAGGAACCGTCCGTTCGTAAGCATGTACGAAGTGCTCACGGACATGTACGGGCGCCCGGCATACGGCGAATTCGACCCGACCGTTTACATCAGCATCTTCTTCACCCTGTTCTTCGCCTTCTGCATGGGAGACTGCGGCTACGGCCTCATAATCACCCTGCTGGGGCTGGGAGCCGGCAAGATGCTCGGGAAGCTGAAACCCCTGGTGGTCACGCTTGGCATAGCCACCATGGTCATAGGTTTCATCTTCCACACCTTCTTCAGCATAGACATTTCCCAGTGGGCGTGGATACAGAACCTCGGGCTGGACAAGATCATGCTCCCGTCCAAGATTTACATCGCCCCGATGGGCGCGGAATACGACTGGACCATGGTGCTTGCGCTTATCGTCGGCGTCTTCCACCTGTGCGTGGCCTTCCTCGTGAAAGCCTTCTACAGCGTAAAGCAGAAGGGCCTGAAGAATTCCCTCGCCACGCTGGGATGGACCCTCCTGATAGTGGGCGGCGTCATCATCGGCGCGCTCGCCATCCTAAAGGTGCTCCCCGCCGGCGTAACCAAGACGGTAATCATCGTCATCGGAGTGCTCTCGGCCATAGGGATTTTCTTCTTCAACAACCCCAAGGCGAATCCGGTAATAAACTTCGGAAACGGGCTCTGGGCCACATACAACACTGCCACCGGCCTTCTTGGAGACGTGCTCAGCTACCTCCGCCTGTACGCCCTTGGGCTTGCGGGAAGCATGCTGGGAGCGGCATTCAACCAGCTCGGCATGATGGTTCTCGGGGACTCCCCCGGAGTCGTGAGCTGGATATTCTGCATACTCATCCTCATCATCGGCCATGCGCTCAACATAGCCATGTGCGTGCTGGGAGCCTTCGTGCATCCGCTTCGTCTCAACTTCCTGGAGTTCTTCAAGAATTCGGACTACCAGGGCTCGGGACGCAATTACAACCCACTGACAACAAACGAATAAACAAACAAATAAAAACAAAAGTATTATGGCAATCGAAACATTACTTGGTTACATCGGCCTCGGAGCGGTACTCGCACTGGCCGGCATCGGCAGCAGCTACGGCACCACAATAGCCGGCAACGCAGCGGAAGGGGCCCTCAAGAAGAAACCCGAAGGGTCGGGAAGCTACATGGTGCTGAGCGCCCTCCCCGCTACGCAGGGCATCTACGGCTTCGTGGCGTTCTTCATGCTCCTCGGCAAGATGAAGGCGGACCCGGTCGCCAACGGTCTCACCATCTGCGGAATCGGCATCTTCGTGGGGCTTGTCTGCATGCTCTCCGCCATCCGCCAGGGCCAGGTCTGCGCCAACGGCATCGTGGGCGTGAGCCAGGGGCACAACGTGTTCACGAACACCCTGATTTACGCGGCGCTTCCCGAATTCTACGCGATCCTCGGCCTCGTAGGGGCTCTTATGGTCTGACATCCGGCACTCCCCCTGAATCCGGGGCATGGACATGAAAACATACCGGCACCTCACCCCCGCCGAAGTCCTCCGCCTGCAGGCACAGTCCTGCCTTGCGGAGGACTGGCGCAGAATAATGGTATCCGACGGCTTTGACGCCTCGAGAGTGATTTCCACCCGCTTTTCCGGAGATGTACGCATCGGCAGCCTGGAAGGGGATTTCACGCTGGCCGGCGGTATCACGAAACACAGCGGCCTCTACCACGTCACCCTTCACAATGTCACGATAGGGGACGGATGCTGCATAGAGAACGTGAACAACTACATCGCCAACTACACGATAGGCGACCGCTGCTTCATCGAAAATGTGGATATCATCCTTTGCGACGGACGCTCCACCTTCGGCAACGGAGTGGAAGTGTGCGTCATGAACGAAACGGGAGGACGTGAAGTCAAGATATTCGACCGCCTGTCCGCCCAGCTCGCCTATGTCATGGCGCTCTACCGCCAGCGCACCGGCCTGCAGGAGAAGATAAACCGCATGATAGACTCCTACTGCGGAAGCGTCGCCTCCGAAACCGGCACCATAGGCAACGACGTTACCATCGCCGACGCCGGATACATCAAAAACGTGCGCATAGGCGACTGCACCAAGATTGAAGGCTGTTCGCGCCTGAAGAACGGCAGCATACTGTCCAACGCACACGCTCCCGTACACATAGGAGTCGGCGTAATAGGCGACGACTTCATCATTTGCAGCGGTTCCAAAGTGGAGGACAGCGTGATGTTCAGCCGCTGTTTCATCGGCCAGGCCGTCAAACTCGGCCACAGTTATTCCGCCAGCGACTCGCTCTTTTTCGCCAACTGCCAGGGAGAGAACGGTGAGGCTTGCGCGATATTCGCCGGCCCCTTCACCGTCACGCACCACAAGAGCACCCTGCTGATCGCCGGAATGTTCTCCTTCATGAACGCCGGCTCCGGCAGCAACCAGAGCAACCACATGTACAAGCTCGGGCCCATACACCAGGGCATCATGGAACGCGGGGCCAAGACGTCCTCGGATTCCTACATACTCTGGCCGGCGCGGGTGGGAGCCTTCTCTCTCGTCATGGGCAGGCATACCAGCCATCTGGACACCAGCAATCTCCCCTTCTCATACCTTATCGAGAACCAGAACACCACCTACATCATGCCCGGTGCCAACCTGCACTCCGTAGGCACGATACGCGACGCCCAGAAATGGCCGGGGCGCGACGGAAGGACCGATCCGGACAAGCTGGACTGCATAAACTACAATCTGCTCAGCCCCTACATGGCCCGCAAGATGGTACGCGGGACGGCCCTGCTGAAAAGCCTGCAGGAAGCCTCGGGAATCAATTCGCAGAAATACAGCTACCAGAGCTGCATCATACGGAAGTCCTCCATGGAGAAAGGGCTTGCATTCTATTCCATGGCGATGGACAAATTCCTCGGCAACTCGCTCATATCCCGTCTGCAGAAAAAGGAAATCCATACCGTGGACGAGATGCACTGGCTCCTCAAGCCCCGCTCCGACGTGGGAATGGGCAAATGGATAGACGTGAGCGGCCTGCTGGCCCCCAAGTCGGAGGTGTCCAGGCTGCTTGACGACATAGAGGACGGAAAAGTCGTGGACCTGGACACGATTAATTCCCGCTTCCACGAAATGTCCGACAACTACTACGAATACGAATGGGCCTGGGCGTACGAATGTTTCGGGTACTGGTACGGAATAGACCTTTCCACGGCCACCCCCGAGGCGCTCATGAAGATTGTGCGCAAATGGAAGGAGAGCGTCGTGGAACTCGACCGCATCCTCATCGAGGACGCGAGCAAGGAATTCAACCTCAGCAGCATGACAAGTTTCGGCGCCGACGGCGACCAGGCTGCGCGCCAGGCCGATTTCGAACAGGTGCGCGGATCTTCGTTCGAACAGAACCGCTTCGTTCAGACACTGCGCAACCATATAGAAACCAAAACGGAACTGGGCAGGGAGGCCCTGTCCATTCTGGAAGATATCCAATGATGCTCCCGGGCCGCAAAGGCCCGGGCTTTTTTACGGCCGGGGTATCTTCAGTTTCTGTCCGGGACGTATGGAGCTGGATGCCATCCCGTTGAAATCCATAATGTTGCGTGCGCTCACGCCAGGATATTTCTTGGCGATGTCATAGAGATTGTCTCCGGCCTTCACGGTATAAACGGTATATTCACCCGAGAAACCCGCGGAGGTGTCGGTGCCGCCCATGGCGGCCGGCTTGTCGGCGGAGCCGGAGGAAGACGCGGACTTTGCCGCGCCGGAAGAAGACGCGGATGCCGGCGCCGGTGCGCTCCCGCGACCGTAGATATACAGCACCTGTCCCACGCGCAGATTGTCGCTGCGCAGATGATTCCAGCTCTTTATCTGCTTGACGGTCACATGATAGCGCGAGGCTATCTTGCCCAGGTAATCGCCGCTGCGGACACGGTACGCCACGCGGGATTCGGAGCCCGAGGACTTGATGTTCTTGATTACCTGCTCGCTCAGCAGCTCCCCCGACTTGTGAGCGTAAAGTGTATCCCTGGGCACGCTCATGAACTGCGGAGTCCACGAATAGGGAAGATTGAGAATGCATGTGCCTTCACTGCCGGGAATGATGTCGTGGGTGTACTGCGGATTAAGCTGACGAAGCATTTCCACCGGGACTCCCACGGTCTCGTTTATCTGCCTGAAATGCAGGTTCCTGTTGATTTCGAAAGTGTCGCACACGGCGGGCATGCCCACGTCCGCGGGGGTGAGCCCGTACTCGTTGCGGTACGAGAACGCATACATCGCACCCACGAAAGCAGGCATGTAGCCGCGGGTTTCGCGGGGGAGGTAATCGTAAATGTCCCAGAACTTGCGGCTTCCGGCTCTGCGTATGGCCTTCTGCACGTTGCCGAAGCCGCAGTTGTACGAACTGATGGCGAGAGTCCAGTCCCCGAACATGTCATAGGCGTCCTTCAGGTACCTGGCCGCGGCATCCGCAGCCTTTTCCACGTCCAGCCGTTCGTCCACGAACGAATTGATCTTGAGGCCGTAGGCGCGCGCCGTATTGTACATGAACTGCCACATGCCCATGGCTCCGGCGCGGGAACGGGCCACCGGATTGAAGTTGGACTCTATCACCGCCATATACTTGAGCTCCAGAGGCAGATCGTATTTTGCGAATATTTCCTCGAAGATGGGGAAATAATAGGCGCTGCGGCCGAGAAGCAGCCCCATGTTTACAGGCATCTTCTCGGAATAGAGCACCATGTAGTTCTTCACCGTCTCGTTGAAAGGAAGCGTGATGAAGGAATTCATCGCCTTGAGGCGGCGTTCAAGCTCGGCGTCGGAAACATCCGTGGTGAAACGCACGGAATCCATGTTGAGCCGGCGGCTCTCCTCGAAATCGCGTATGTGCCTCTGCCGGTACCACTCCCCCATCAGGCTGTCCACGAGTTCCGCGTTGTATTCCATGGAATCGGGCATCATCGCATCCCCGTCCGGTTCAACCGGCACCTCCGCGAAATACTCGTCGGCGAGCAGGCTGTCCACCACCGTCTGCAGGGAGTCCACCCTGGCATGGAGTTGCTGTATAAGTTCTTCCTGGTATTTTATCCGGGCTTTCCTGGACATGCGCTGCTGGGCGCTGCACGGGAGCAGGGCGAGGGAAGCGGCCAAAAGAAGAAAAAGTCTTTTCATGGGAGGGCGGGTCGGCTGAAATCAGAATCTGAAGCCCAGGCGCACCCCGAGGGCCGGACTTTGCGCATACACGGGGGCCATCACGGCAGGAGCCACGTTGAGCGATATTTCATCGGTGACGTCGAAATCGTGCATGTACGAGAAAACGTTGGCGTCTATTATCTGCAGGAGATAGCCGCCGAAAATGACGAGCAGCGAGTAATCCCTGTATTCACGATAGACATTGCGGTAGTACAGAGCCGTCTCGGCAGAAATGGGGCCCTTGTACGCGACCTCGGTATCGGTCGCCTCCAGATAAATGGAACGGAAACGCTCGTAATTTACCTTGTTGAGCGAATAATAGTGCACACCCCCCAGGATTATGCCCCAGTACAGCGGCACCTTCCATGCCTCGCCGTTATATACCTGTCCCAGTCCCGGAAGAAGGATGGAATACAGGGTAGCCTTGCCGGGATGCGGATAACGCTCGGTATCGTAACTGACTACGCCGTCCATCATGGTGGCCCAGTAGGCCGCCCCCGCGCCGATGAAGCACCACTTGGCCTTGTCGGTCTCCCCAAGCCTGCTGAAATGTATGCCGGTGCCTATTCCCGCGCCTATGCCCCCATAGACCAGGGGAAGCTTCCAGTAATCGCGGTTGTATATCTGGAAACCGCCGACGAATACGCTGGAGCCGGCGGCCACGACCCCTATCTTGGAGGGATGCTTGTGCGCCAGGCCGCCGAAATAGTCCTTGAAAGTGAAGAGCACGTCGGTGGAATCCCGGTCGGCGTCCGTATCGTTGTTGTACTGCTGCTGGAAGGCTTCCTCCTTGAACTGTGCACGGGCCGTGCAGCTGAAAGCAAGGGCAATCAGCGCAGCTGCGGATATGCACAGTAATTTCTTCATCAGATACCGGCGTCCTCCAGTGCCTTGAGGAACTCCTGCACTTCGGAATCGGAGGCGAAACGAATGGTCATCGTGCCCTTCCCGGCAGAATTCCTCTTCAGGGAGATGTCATCTGCAAAGAACTTGCCTATATGGCTGAGCAGGGCCGTATATTCCTGCGGAAGTTCCTGCGCCTGCTTTTCCTGCTTCCTTGAAGGCTTTCGCCGGAACCTTTTCACGAGAGCCTCGAGCTCACGCACGCTGAGACCATCCTCCACCACGGCGTCGCACAGGCGCTGCTGCATTTCCGGGTCCTCCACGCCAAGCAGCACCTTTGCGTGTCCGGTGCTCAGCAGGCCCACCTTGAGGTCGTGCTGCACCTTCACGGGAAGCTTGAGGAGACGGAGGGAATTCGCCACGCTGCTGCGTTTCTTGCCTACGCGGTCCGCCATGTTCTCCTGGGTGAGCTTGCATTCGTCGATGAGGCGCCTGTAACTCAGCGCAGTCTCTATGGGATCCAGATTCTCGCGCTGGATGTTTTCCACAAGGGCCATTTCCAGCATGCCCTGGTCGTCCGTCTCGCGCACGTAGGCGGGAATCATCGCCATGCCGGCCATGCGGCAGGCCTTGAAGCGGCGTTCGCCGCTGATGATCTGATAGCGGCGGTCCGAAACCTTCCGGACCGTTATGGGTTGTATAAGACCCAGCGTCCTGATGGACGCAGCCAGTTCTTCCAGGGCCTCCTGGTCGAAAGACGTACGCGGCTGGTAGGGATTGGCTTCCACCATGTCCACGGGAATACGCAGCACGTCGGAGGCGTTCTGGCGCGGCTTCGTGCCCGCAATGTCTTTGTTGACGTACCCGACCGGCTTGCGGATCTGGTCGGCATCCTCGCCCAGAAGGGCGCTCAGGCCACGTCCCAGGCCTCTCGGCTCCTTACTCATTTTTCTCCAAAAGTTCTTTTGCCAGGTTCAGGTAGTTGTTCGCCCCGGTGCTCATGATGTCGTAAAGGACGATGGGCTTGCCGTGCGAAGGCGCTTCGCTGAGGCGTATGTTTCGCTGTATGATGGTGCGGAAAACCATGTCCCCGAAATGCTCGCGGAGCTCCCCGACCACCTGGGAGTGCACCTTTGTGCGCCCGTCGAACATGGTTACAAGGAATCCTTCGATGGTAAGGCCGGGATTGGGGCCGGGCCTGTCCGCGGAACCCTGTACCAGACGTATGGTCTGCAGCAGTTTGCCGAGGCCTTCCAGGGCGAAGAACTCCGGCTGCACGGGGATTATGACAGAATCCGCCGCGGTAAGGCAGTTGACCGTGATGAGACCCAGGGACGGCGAGCAGTCTATGATGATGTAGTCGTAATTGTCCCTTACGGGTGAGAGGGCCCGGCTCAGCACGGATTCCCTCCCGGCGACTCCGAGCATCTCTATTTCCGCGCCCACCAGGTTGATGTGCGACGGCACCATGTGCAGGCCTGCTATCTCCGTCTGGATGAGGGCGTCCTCGATGGAAATGCCATCGTCCTGCCCGCTGCTCTTCTCATGCGCGGGTATTGCGCCCAGAAGCACCTCGTAAACAGTCCTGTGCTCCGCGCTGTCAGGCGAGAAGTTGAGGCCGCTGGTGGTGTTTGCCTGAGGGTCGGCGTCAATGACCAGCACCTTCTTCTCGAGAACGGCGAGCGAGGCCGCGAGGTTGATCGCGGTGGTGGTCTTGCCCACTCCGCCCTTCTGGTTTGCTATTGCTATGATCTTTCCCATATTATCTTACAAATATAGCAAATAAAGCTTACAGATGCAATGCCTTCCAGAGCATGTCGGAGAGTTCCTTCAGCCCCTCGCGGCTGAAGCAGGAAATGAACACATGCGGAAGGTCCTTCGGAAGGGACGGCTCCAGCTCTCTTTCCAGCTCCGTGTCCAGCAGGTCGCTCTTGGTTATGGCCAGCACCCTGTCCTTCACCAGCAGTTCAGGATTGTACATCTCAAGCTCGTGCAGGAGCGTCCGGTAGCCCGCGGCGATGTCGTCCTCCTCCGCGCTCACCATGAAAAGCAGCACGGAATTGCGCTCGATATGGCGCAGGAACCTTATGCCTATGCCCCTTCCCTCATGAGCGCCCTCTATGATTCCGGGGATGTCAGCTATCACGAACGACTTGCCGTCATAGTATTTTACTATGCCCAAGTTAGGCTCCAGCGTGGTGAACGCATAATTCGCTATCTTGGGCTTGGCGCTGGTCACGGTGGCGAGCAGCGTGGACTTGCCGGCGTTGGGAAAGCCCACAAGCCCCACATCGGCCAGGAGCTTGAGCTCCAGCGCGAACCAGCCTTCCTCGCCCGGCTCTCCGGGCTGCGCATATCTGGGGGCCTGATTGGTCGCGGACTTGAAATTGTTGTTGCCAAGGCCGCCGCGTCCGCCCCTGCACAGCACGAACTCCTGCCCCGGCTCCACCAGTTCGGCTATCTGCTCTTCTTCCTCCGCGGAATAATCCGCCCCCTCCACGTCAAAATCCTCCTCCTCCACCACATATTCAAACTCTTCCTCGAGCTGCGAATTCTTCTCGTGCCAGAACTCCACGGACTCCTTCCTGACCGGCCTGGGCGCCTTCCGGGAGGATTCAGGAAGGATGAGGCGCTTCACGACGGTGCCCGGAGGCACGTCCAGGACGACATCGGCCCCGCTCTTGCCCGTCTGCAGGCCGCCGGCCCCGGGCTGCCCGTTTTCGGCGATCACGTTCTTGCGGTACTTCAGGTGGATGAGCGTCCAGAACTGGGGATTGGCCCTCAGGATGACGCTTCCGCCCCGGCCGCCGTCGCCCCCGTCGGGACCGCCCTTGTACTGGTATTTCGCATGATAGAGGTGCGCGCTGCCGGCACCGCCGTGCCCCGATGCGCACCTTATGCGTACATAATCGATGAAATTACTGTCCTGCATATCCCTGCAAAGATACTAATTGTTTGCAAAAACATTTCCGCTCCGGCATACGTATTTCCGGGCGAGGTACAAAATCACAGTTCCAGCTGGTACTGCAGCCTGACCTCCGCCGCCGAGGGCCTTTCGCCGGCGGGATACCGGAGGAGGGAGGCTTTCACATAAAGTGAATGGCGGCTGGTCTTTACGCCGAAGAAGGCCGAAAATGACCTCCCGCGGCCGTAGAGGGCCGGCACGCTGAAGGAGCCGGGGATGTCGCGTTCATAAAAGTATATCCTGTCGTCCCAGTTGTCCACCCTGAACACCGTAGCCCTCACAAATGCGGAAAGACGCACCCGTGCAGTGTCTGCGGGCGTTTTGTAGCCTGCTTCGGCATAGGCGGCCAGGGCGTCCGACTTCATGCGGACGGCATCGAAGCGGCAGTTGAGCTGGGCCCCCCGTACCGAAAGTTTCAGGTCGGAGCGGAGCTCATGCCGCCATAAGGGGGAATCCGCAGTGCGGCGGCGTTCCGTAAGGCGCAGCACCGGATTGATTTCAAACTCCCCCGCCCGGAACACGGGAGAATAGACAGCCAGCCCCTTGAATGACCAGGTGCCCTTATCGGGATAACGGGCGGCATCTGCCGTAAATTCCACCGTCCGCCATTTTCCGCCCAGCGAAAAACCGCTTTCCCCGGCCATACGGGAAGCCGAGCGCACCGCTCCCGAAAAAGTATCGTCATATCCTGAAGGATAATATCTTGCGAGCGCAGAGAACTTAAGCATGTAGGCAGGCGACCACACCAGAGCACAGAGTGCGGCCGCTCTCGTCCGCAGGATGGCCGTTCCGTCCAGGACCAGGCGCCTCGAACTTGCCGCCACCTCCCCGAACAGCGTGAAATGGGAAATGCCGACGGTCCAGTCGGCCGAGACGACGGGCCCTCCGCAATAATAAACCAGGGCCCCGATGGAACTCCGCCTTCCCAGCCGGGACGCCGCCAATACCGGCATAGCCACTGCAACCGCCGCGGTATCCCCGTCCATGCGCTCGCGCAGGCCCGGCAGCGCAAGGGCCGCCGAGAAAGTCCACCTCCCTGCGGAAAAATCTCCTGCGAGCCCGCGGAAAGCCGGCGAAAAAGACCCCGTCGGAGCCAGGCCCGACGCATTCCGCTTGAACGCCGAGACGCTGCTGAATCCGCTTGGCGAGAATCCGCTCCAGAGCGCGAGACCCTGTCCGAAACGGGCAGAGAAATCGCCCGCCACAAGTTTCCAGCCCCTGTTCCCGTATATCGCGGCGCTGAACGTCCCGGGGGTGAAATCCCCTGCGGAGTAACTGTTCCGGGAGGACCAGAAGAACTCCCAGCGCTCCCCTGCCCCCACGTGGTATTTCGCGCCTGCAAAGGATGCCGTGTCCGCCCCCCTCGACCGCACCCCGCCCCGCACCATGATTGTCTGGCGCACGCGCCTGTCCCTGCGCGCCCCGGGAGGAAGCCTGCTCTCGAAAGACACGAAACAGACCAGCGCCTCGGCCACAAGCGGGCCTATGCCGTCCACCAGCGCCAGTTCGCCGGGCCCGAGTATGTCGCCGCTCATGCTCCTGTATTCTTCGAGGGCCGCCACCTGATAGGCGGAAAGCAGCCCGCTGGAGAGCATCTTGCTCCTGGGAACCTGGTTTATGCGCAGGGGATGCGCGGCGTAATGCTGGAAGCGCTCGATTTCACTTTCCTCCAGATCTTCGGCGGCCGACGCCCCGGAAAGCACCAGCATGGCGCCCAGCAAATCCATCAATAATCTCATCATGCCCCAATATAAGCGCCTCCGGAGCGGCAAACGGGAGTAAAAGTGAATTTTTTTTCTTATATTGGACGATTAATTTTTCTTTTATATGGAAAAACTTCAGCTCCACGACAAGACCTTCAGGCCCTTCATTCCGAACAGCCGCATTGAGGAGGCTATAGACCACGCTGCGGCAGCCCTCTCCGCAGACTTCGAGGGACGCGAGGAGGCGCCCGTCCTGCTGTGCGTCCTCAACGGCGCCATCATGTTCACCGCCGAACTGATGAAACGCATAAACTTCCCCATGGAACTCATGTCCATCAAGCTGTCCTCCTATCAGGGAACGGAATCCAGCGGCAACGTGCTGCAGGTCCTGGGGCTCACCGGTAACGTGGAAGGGCGCAGCGTCATCATCTGCGAAGACATCGTGGATACCGGCAACACCATAGTGGCCCTGCGCGACATGCTGTTTGCGAAAGGCGCTTCCGACGTGAAAATATGCGCCATGCTCATGAAGCCGGACAAGTACGACAAGCCCGTGAAAATAGACTATGTGGGCATGGAGATACCCAACGATTTCATAGTGGGCTTCGGCCTGGACTACGACGAACTCGGCCGCAATTACAAGGACATATACATTCTCGACCAATGAAATATTACATCATTTTCGGGCCTCCGGGCGCAGGGAAAGGCACCCAGGCCGCACCGCTCGCAAAGCGTTACAATCTCAAGCACATCTCCACCGGCGAACTTCTGCGCAGCGAAATCGCGGAAGGCTCCGAACTCGGCAGGAAGGCGAAGGCTCTCATAGAGGCCGGCGAGCTCGTTCCCGACGAAGTGGTGGAGGGCATGATCGCACAGGCGTTCGGCAAATACAGGGATGTGGACGGTTTCCTTCTTGACGGTTTCCCCCGCACCCTCCAGCAGGCCATGGATCTCGAGGAGATGCTCGAAGCGCGCGACGAGGAAGTCACGGGAGTAATTTCCCTCATGATTCCCGATGAAACGGTCAAGGAACGCATCGCCCACCGGGCCCGGATCGAGGGCCGGGAGGATGACGCCAAAGAAGAAGTCGTCGCCAACCGCATCGCCACCTATCACCGCCAGACCGAGCCGCTCATCGCCTTCTACAGCGAAAAAGGCAAATACCACGAGGTGGAATCCGTCGGCACCATCGCCCAGGTGGGTGAGAACATCCGCGCCCTGGTGGACAGCCTCGCCTGATAAGACAGGTTAAACCACCCTCCCTAAACCTGCTGCCTGTCCAGGGCCGGCAGGACTTTTTCCATGCACACGCCCCGCGAGCCTTTTATGAGCACGATGCTGTCCGTTATCGGGTGCAGGCCCAGCTCGAGCGCCAGGTCGGCCGAAGTGGGGAACCAGCCGCGCAGCGGACATCCGGGCTGCGTCGCGGCGTTCACCGGGATGGTGGTGCCTGCGGGTTCACGGTAGTTCATCGGGTTCAGCAGACCGTCGGGCAGCGCCGCACGCACCCCCAGCTTCACTCCGGGGAGGGAGCCGTCGGCAACGCAGGAAATCACCGCCTTGCGGAATTCCTCCCCTACCAGGTAGAAGTCCATATAGGAGGAGGCCAGGCGCTTCACCACGGCCACGTGCTCCGCCAGGGAGTCGTCGCCCAGTTCGCGCATGTCCCCGAGAAGCGCCACCTTCGAAGGCGACTCCATCGAAAGCAGATTGTCCAGCGCGACCGCCATCGAAGACGGGTTTGCGTTGTACGCGTCGATTATGAGCGTGTTGCTGCCGCAGCGCTGCAGCTGGGAGCGCTGGTTGGAAGGCACGAAGCCTTCGACTGCCGATATTGCGGCGCGGCGCGGCACTCCGAAATATTCCCCCACGGCGAGGGCGGCCAGCACGTTGGCGGCATTGTACGCCCCGGCCAGATGCGTGTGCACCTCCGTCCCGTCCGCAAGGGCGAGGGACAGGAAAGGATTGGAGGCATCGGAAGGGAGCAGCTCAACACCCTGGTATCTTATGCCGTATCCGTATATGTGGCATGCTTCGCTGCGGGCCATTTCCACCAGGTCCGCGTCGTCCTGGTTGAGGAAGATTACGCTCCCCTCGTGCGCGCCCAGCCATTTGTACAATTCGCCCTTTGCGGCTTTTACGCCTTCGAAGGAGCCGAACCCCAGCAGGTGAGCCTTGCCCACGTTGGTGATGAGACCGTAATCCGGCTGCGCCACCTTCACGAGTTTGGAGATGTCGTCTGGATGCGACGCCCCCATCTCGATGACCGCCAGCTGCGTGTCGGGACGAATCCCGAGGAGCGACAGGGGCACGCCGATGTCATTGTTGAGATTGCCTTCAGTGGCTACGGTGCGGTATTTGGTGCGGAGCACGGCGGATATGAGTTCCTTCGTGGTGGTCTTGCCGTTTGTGCCCGTAAGTCCGATTACGGGGACGCCAAGTTTCCTGCGGTGGAAAACGGCCAGTTCCTGCAGGGAAGAGAACGGGTCATTCACCTCGATGAACCTGGACCGGAACGCGCCGGGGGCCACTCCGAGGCAGTCGGAGCCGGCATTTACCACCGCATAGTCGGCACCTTTCTGCAGGGCGCTCAAGGCATATGCGTTGCCGTCGAAGTTTTCGCCGCGGAGGGCGAAGAATATCCCGCCGCCGCTGATGGTGCGGCTGTCCGTAGTAACCCTGTAACCGCAGGACACGTACAGGGAATATAGTTCTTCCGTAGAAATCATATGTTGCGGCTCGTTATCTTCTGGCCCTGTCATAAAGCAAGGCCGCGATTATCGTAAACAATATATTCGGCACCCACAGCGCGACTCCCGCAGGCAGGGTGCCGGTGAACACGAACATCTGCGAGAAACGCATGAAGAGGATGTAGGAGAAGGCCAGGGCCAGGCCTATGGCGAGGTTCCAGCCCGTCCCTCCCCGGCGCTTGCGCGACGAAAGGGTAACCCCTATGATTGTGAGGATGATGGCGGAGAACGGCATGGCCCACCTGGTATGCTTCTCTATCTGCGAATACATCACATTGGCGTCGCCCCTCATGTTCTGCACGTCGATGAGCTCGTCCAGCTCGCGCCCGGTAAGGGTCTCCACCGTTTTCTCGTTGTTGTAGAAGTCCGTAATCTTCAGGGCTATGACGGTGTCCTTGGTCTCCCCGGAAGTGATGTGGTCTTCCAGGCCGCCGGTATATTCGCGTATGAACCAGTTGCGCAGGCGCCAGCCCTCCTGGGTGCTGTCCCACTGGGCGGAGTCCGCGGACAGCTTGCTTTTGAGGCGGTTGTCCTCCACCGTCTCGAGCGTGAACTTGTAGGCGGTGTTGTTCCACGAGCTGAAGGTCTCCACATAGACGAACTGCCCGGGCGCTATCTGGTAGTGTATGTCCTTGCGCTTGAATTTGTTGCGGTATTCCTTTATGTACTTGGTCTCGAATGCCACACGGCCCTTGTTCGCATTGGGTATCACATAGAGGTTGAGCGAAAGCGAGAACAGCGCGAGGAACAGCGCGGTGAAGATGTAGGGCACCATCATGCGGCGATAGCTCACCCCACCCGACAGGATGGCTATGATTTCCGAGTTGGCGGCCATGCGGGAGGTGAAGAAAATCACCGTGATGAACACGAACAGCGGGCTGAACATGTTCACGAAATACGGAATCCAGTTAAGGTAGAAGTCGAAGATGATGCCGTGCAGCGGGGCCTCGAACTGGACGAAGTCGTCGATGTGCTCGGAGATGTCGAAGATGATGACGATGAATATGATGAGCAGCAACGCCACGAAGAACGTGACGAGGAACTTCTTGGCTATGTACCAGTCCAGCTTCTTCATAACCTTTGTCCCAGCGCGGGCAGCACCGAATCCTTCCATGCGGCGAAATCACCGGCCTCTATATGGGCGCGGGCCTGCCGCACAAGGTCCAGATAGAAGGCGAGATTGTGCTCGCTGGCCACCATGGCGGCGAACATCTCGCCCGCAATGAACAGGTGCCGTATATAGGCTTTCGTATAGTTATGGTCAACAAAAGACGTTCCAGCAGGGTCCAGTTCGCTGAAATCATCCTTCCATTTTTCATTTCTCATGTTCATCACGCCGTTCCAGGTGAACAGCATGCCGTTGCGGCCGTTGCGCGTTGGCATCACGCAGTCGAACATATCCACTCCCCTGGCGATCCCTTCGAGGATGTTGGCGGGGGTGCCCACCCCCATGAGATAGCGTGGACGGTCCGCTGGGAGCATGGGCACCGTGTACTCCAGCATCTCGTACATGACCTCCGTAGGCTCCCCCACCGCCAGGCCGCCGATGGCATAGCCGTCCGCACCGAAGGACACGGCATGTTCCGCCGCTTCCGCGCGGAGATCGCGATAGACGCAGCCCTGCACTATGGGGAAAAACGCCTGTTCATAGCCGTAGAGGGGTTCCGTCTCCCGGAAACGGCGGGAAAAACGTTCCAGCCAGCCCTTGGTGAGGTCGAGCGACTTGCGGGCGTAGGCGTGGTCCGCATCGCCCGGGCAGCATTCGTCGAGCGCCATGCAGATGTCCGCGCCGATGACGCGCTGCGTATCGACATTGTTTTCCGGAGTGAATACATGGCGGGAGCCGTCTATGTGCGAACGGAACTCACATCCCGCGGCGGTGAGCTTGCGTATCGGCGAGAGCGAAAAAATCTGATAGCCTCCGCTGTCCGTGAGTATGGGGCGGGGCCAGTTCTCGAAACGGTGCAGCCCGCCCGCGGCGCGGAGTATGTCCAGGCCCGGCCTGAGATACAGGTGATATGTATTTCCGAGGATGATCTGCGCCCCTATGTCTTCTTCCAGGTCCCGGTGGTACACGCCCTTAACGCTGCCGACTGTGCCGACAGGCATGAAGATGGGGGTGCGGATGTCTCCGTGACCGGTATGGAGTATCCCGCAGCGCGCTGCCGACGAGGGATCCTGTGACAGAAGAGAAAATTTCACGGCCCAAAGGTACGAAAAATAGAGGAAAAAGAACTACATTTGTAAATCGATCAACCACCAAGCACATGCAAAACAAAAAAAGCACAACCAACATCCTCATCATCGTGATGATGTTCCTCGAGTTCGCCGCATGGGGCGCATATCTCACTAGCATGGGCGGCTTCCTCGGCCGCATGGGGCTCGGCCCCAAAATATGGCTGTTCTTCGCCACCCAGGGTTTCGTGAGCATTTTCATGCCCGCCCTGATGGGCATCGTGGCCGACAAATGGATACCTGCCCAGAAAGTGGAATCCCTCTGCCAGGGCATCGCCGGCCTGGCCATGCTCGGCGCCGGCATCTATGCGATGCACGCCGGGGACTCCATCCAGTTCGGCCCGTTCTACGCCCTGTACGCCATAAGCGTGGCTTTCTTCATGCCCACCATCGCCATATCCAACTCCGTCGCCTACAACATGCTTGAAAAGCAGGGGCGCGACCCCGAAAAGGACTTCCCGTCCCTGCGCGTGTTCGGTACCATCGGCTTCATCTGCAGCATGCTATTCGTCAACTTCATGAAGGACGGCAGCGGCCTGCAGTTCCAGCACGGCTACATGCAGTTCATCGTTTCGGGCATTATCAGCCTCCTGCTCTGCGTCTATTCGTTCTTCCTTCCCGACTGCCCGTGCCGCGGCAGGGACAAAGAAAGCCAGAGCCTCGCCGACTCCCTGGGCCTCACCGCATTCAAACTCTTCAAAGACAAGCAGTTCGCCATATTCTTCATTTTCAGCATGCTGCTCGGCGCCAGCCTGCAGATAACCAACGGCTACGCCAACACGTTCATCACCTCCTTCAAGGACAGCGCCGATCCCGCCATAGCCAACAGCTGGGGCGCAAACAACGCAAACGCCCTCATAAGCATAAGCCAGATAAGCGAAACCCTCTGTATTCTTCTCATCCCCTTCTTCCTGAAAAAATTCGGCATAAAGAAGGTCATGCTCATCAGCATGTTCGCATGGGTGTTCCGCTTCGGCCTGTTCGGCGCCGGCAACCCCGGCCCCGGCGTATGGATGTTCGTCCTCAGCTGCATAGTTTATGGCGTGGCTTTCGACTTCTTCAACATCAGCGGCTCGCTCTACGTAAACACCAACACCCCCAACGAAATCCAAAGCAGCGCCCAGGGTCTCTTCATGCTCATGACCAACGGTCTCGGAGCCTCCATCGGCACGTGGGCTGCAGGCAAAGTGGTGAACGCATGCGTTTACAACGCAGCCGAACCTTCATGGAGCAAGGCGTGGTACATCTTCGCGGCCTATGCCCTCGTGGTGGGCATACTCTTCATGATTCTCTTCGAGGATCCTGCAAAGAAGGCAAAAAAGGCGGAGCAGGCCTAGTCCACGCAGCCGCCGTCAGTCCATGAGCCTACTTCCACTCCGATTCCCGCGGGGATGAGGCTCACCTTCACGCTGATGTCGGCCAGGTCACGGGCGTTCCAGTCATAGCCGAGTCTTTCAAGCTCCGCGGCAAGGTCCCAGTCCCACGGCTGGCCGGCCGCGGAGTTTTTCGTAAACTGCAGCCGGAGCGACGAATTCTCCCCCTGCGCGGGCACCCTCACGGTAGCCTCCCCTTCTTCCACCTCCAGGCGGCACATGAATTCCCCGAAGGTGGGGCTGAGCCGCGTCAAGTCCGTACCTTCCACGTCCCCGAGAACAAGGATATCGTATTCCCACGGGGCGATGCCTTCCTCGAAAGTCACGTGAATTGTCGCGAAACGCTTGAACAGGTCCACCAGAATCTCGTTTTCCTCGTCCAGCACGAGATAATCCACCGCGCTGGCCCAGAGGCTGTCGCTCTGGTAGCCCCTCGCCACCTTCAAGCGCGCTCCGTTGTCCAGCTTCGCATTGATGCTTACGTCTCCCTTTTCAACGGTCTGCCAGCACTCCGGATCTTCCCCGCTCAGCTGCACTTCGCGGGCCCCGCCCGCGTCATCCAGCCGCAACTTCACCGGCAGGCCGCCCGCAATCTGCAGGCTCCTTTCCGACAGACGCAGATGAATGTATGCCGGGCAGTCTCCGCGGTCTTCCCTGATACTGCAGGAAGCCAGCCCCAACAGGGCCAGAACACTTGGTATCAAATACTTTCTCATAATTTCTGGGTAATGTCATATTTTCTTTTAAGTCCTGATATTTCGGGGTCAAGATTTCCCCTGTGCACAAAAGAAGGATCGAATTCACATGCCCGCATGTAGCATTCCACCGCCTCGCGGTCCTCTCCTTTGCGGGCATGCACGAGGGCCTTCATGTATTCCACCTTCGCCCCGTCCGGAAGAGTCTCCAGCACGGAAAGCGCCGAGGCATTGTAGTCCATCGCGCAGTAGGCCAGCGCTGAATTTATGTCCGCGTAGGGTCTGAGCAGGGTCACGGCCGTCCGGTAATCCCGGTCTTTGAGAGCCTGCACCCCGCGCATGTAAACCGTGTCCAGCACCGTCGTATGCACGGTGTCCTTCACCATGCCGGTGCGGTGCATGTAGAAATTGAAACGTACCACCCGCATGTGCGGATAGACTTGCTCCCGCAGATGCCGGTAAAACGGGCGCCGCGAGAGCATTTCCTCCCGCACGTCCAGGTCTTTCTCCCGGCATATTTCCGCAATCTCGTCCCTGTCGGCGTCGGTAAAGAAAGGGTCTTCCCGCACCAGGCGGTCCATCAGGGTCCAGTCTTCAGGAACAGGACGCGGAAGGAACTCAAGGTGTACGGCATCGCGGGAACGGAGGTCCGCATAATAATCGCACACGGCCAGGCTCCTCGCCTGCGACAGCCTGCGGTTGAAATCCATGCTTCCCTCCGGCGAACACGATGCCGCCACCACTATGGAATCCATTTCGAATTCCCCGCTCCCCAGCAGTTCCTCGAGATTGTCCGCGATGCGGCCCATCTCGGCGGCGTTATGACCCAGGGCTGTATCAACCACGGCGCTTCCGACACCGAATTCTATGTAGCACGCCGTATTGGCCTGCACACGTCTCTCCGTCACCTTCACGAAATATCTCTCCGCTTCTTCGGCCAGGCCGCTGAGTGATGAGATATAGAACGTGAGCGGCCGGGAGCGCGGTATGACGCACACCCTGCGGTCTTCCTCAAAAACGCCGCCCTCCAGCACAATCTCGGCCTTGCGCAGGCGCGGCCCCGCCGGAATGGTCTGGACGTAATGATACACCACGTCCCCGCTCCCGGCCGTCACGACGCTGTCCAGCCTCAGGCCTTCCGAAATGATGGGAGCCTTCACGTAGCGGGCGTACATCCTGTCCTTCATTTCGGAACGCCTGCGGTTCCGGTGCAGGCGGAAGCGGTCCGTGTAGTGTTCCACGGCCTCCCGTTCCGTCACGCCGTAGAGCGATGCGAAAGCGTCATCCGACACGTACGAGGAGTCCGCCCTGAGTGCGTATATTTCCGGCAGGTTCCTCTGCAGGAATATTTCCAGCTGTCCGCTGCGGATGAATATGGTCGTATCTTCGACTATACTTGCGAGGAACCTCTCATATCGCTGATAACCACGGAGTTGCGCTGCACGGTAGTGCTCTCCTGTAATGAAGACCGGCTCGAGCGCGGAGCTGTCGCCCAGCGCGAGCAACGTGGGCATGAGGCGTATCTGCCAGTCGCTGTCGAGCATGCCGGAAGGCACTGTCACGTCGAACCTAAGATCCACTTTCCCGTGCCTTTCCGCCACGTTCCTGAAACGCGCGCTCACCACCACGGGGTCTATGCGGTCGCTGGCGACCATTTCACCGTCCTCGTCCAGCACGGCCTTCATTATGAGCATCTGCCGCCCTTCCATATCCACTACCCGGAGGGTGTCCCTGGCCGGGACGTCGAACTTGATTTCGGAAGGATGTATGTCCTGCGACATGCTTATCCCCGGGGACACGGCGCCCGACCGCACCGCCTCCACCTTCTTCACCGCCGAGCAGGCACAGCAGGAGAGCATGACCACCAATGCAAAGCGCTTCATGTTACATTTCGTCTGAGAGGGTTACGTCGCTGCCGATCAGCGACACCCGGATCGCCTGAATCTCGGAAGAAAACCGGTCGATGCCGTCCTCCATCTGGAAACGGGTGTTCCGGATGCGTCCCTGCACCTCTACCTTGGAGCCTTTCTGGATAAGTTCCAGCTGAGGCATCCCACGGCCTTCCCAGGCGTTCACGTTATGCCAGGTCGTGTCTATCTTCGGGTTGCCGAGCGGGTCGCGGTAAGCCCGTGACGTGGCCACTGAAAAACGGTTCACACGCCGGCCGGAGTGTTCCGTTATGCGTGAGCTTCCGACAATTCCTCTGAGTTCTACTCTGTTCAGTTGTTCCATAATCATAAATAATTAAAATGTCCATGCTCCCGCACAGGCCGCGCGGTCCCGCCGGAAGCATTGCAAAGGAAAGCATAAGAAAGCACAAAAAAGCGTTTTCAAACGCTTGAGTGACAGATTTTTATGTTTTCGGCTAAGAAGAAAGAAAAATATCGGGGCTTTTTGTGGATTTAAAAGAATCCATGTACTTTTTCCTGTCCCGAAAAATAAAAACGGCGGCATTAAAGACAAAAACGCATGCCGCCGGAAAGATTAAAAGATGGCGGGTGTTTTCTTACCGCCTTGACTTTGAAGAAAACGCTGCGCATCTTTGTCCGACTATGCGATATATTAAAGAAAATGTAGCCTGCACGTGCCTGCAGTGCGGAAAAGTCACCTATGGCAGGGCCGACAAAAAATTCTGCAGCGAGATCTGCAAGAACGCTTATCACAACAACGAGATGAAAGAAAGCCGCCAGGCCCGTGGAAGGGTACTGACGGCTCTCAACCGGAATTACAGGATCCTGGACGCCGCGCTGGCGGAAGGGAGATTCTCCGTTGACCTCATGTCCTTGGAGGACAAGGGGTTCCGTCCGGCATACATCACCGGATGCACGAAAGTCCGCTACGGACACGACGTGCTCCGCTGTTTCGACATCTGTTACAGCCAGACCGGCTCCAGGGTCTTCCGCCTGAGGAAGCTTTCCGAAGGATAATCTCTATTTCTCCGCGGCAGGGACGGGCTTTGCGGGCTTGGAACCCGGCACGCCGGTGGTCACCACGTCGGATACGAACTTGTCGTAATCCGCCTCGGAAATCATGTGGAACGTGCCGTTCACCTGCACACCCATCTCCACCTGGAACTTGCGGACGTTGGTGTTGCCGTTCACGGAAGCAGCGCCCTTGAGGGACATGGTGTCCTTCACATATACATCGCCTTCCATCTTGCCCCAGAGGTCCAGGTTGGTGCAGAGGAGGGAGCCCGTAACCGAAGCGGACTCGCCGACCACGATTTTTCCCTTGGAGTAAATTTTTCCTTCCACGCTGCCGTCAACGCGGATGTCGTTCAGGGAAGAAATCTCCCCCTTGATAATGGTGCCCGCCGAGATGTGGGATACATCGTTCACATCCACAATGGGTTCGTCGATTCTGTTGCTCATATCGTTGTCGTTTTGATTGTTGATTGTTGTCTTAAACCAGTCCTTTGCCATGACAGTTCTTGTATTTTTTTCCGCTGCCGCAGGGGCAGGGGTCGTTGCGGCCGATCTTCTTCTCGGCCTTTATGGGTGAATTTGATTTCTGCTCCCCGTTGGTGGAGAGGTCGTCGTGGCGGGCGTTGAGCTGCGGAGCCTGCCGCCTCATGCTCCTGTTGGGGGGAGGAGCCTCGGAAGCGTCCCTGAGGGGCACGAACGACCTGAGCAGGAATGTGAGCACATCCTGGTTCAGGCTTTCCAGCATTCGCGCAAACAGGTTGTAGCTCTCGAGTTTATATACCACGATAGGGTCTTTCTGCTCGTAGGATGCGTTCTGCACGCTCTGCTTGAGATCGTCCATCTCGCGCAGGTGCTCCTTCCAGTGCTCGTCTATCTGATAGAGGATGATATTCTTGGACAAAGTCTTGCCGACCTCGCGCCCCTCGGAGTTGTAGGCTTTTTCGAGGTTTACGGAAAGCGTCATGGTCTTGCGGCCGTCGGAAACCGGGATGGCGATGTTCTGGTACATGCTGCCCTGCTTCTCGTAAACCGCCTTGATGATGGGTGCGAGCTTCTCCACGAGGGTGTCCATGCGCCTCTGGTAGCTCTCCTGCATGTGAGCGACAAGCTGCCTCACGATTTCGTCGTCGTGGGCGTGGGCGTAGAAATCCGCATCGAAGCCGCAGTCGATGCTGAGCTTGGCCATGAGAGTCTCCTGGAAGGAGTCGAAATCCATGCCTTTGCACTGCTCCACGAACAGGTTTACGGAGTCCACCATCATGTTGCGCAGGTCGATTTCCACCTTGTCGCCGCTTATGGCGTTGCGTCTGCGGGAGTAGATGGCTTCGCGCTGGTAGTTCATCACGTCATCGTACTCGAGCAGGCGCTTGCGGATGCCGAAATTGTTCTCCTCGACCTTCTTCTGCGCGCGCTCGATCGCGTTGGAAAGCATGCTGGCCTCAAGAGCCTCGTCGTCCTTCATTCCCATCCTGTCCACCACGGAAGCTATCCTCTCCGCACCGAACAGACGCATAAGCTTGTCTTCCAGGGAGATGAAGAACACGCTGGAGCCGGGATCCCCCTGGCGTCCGGAGCGTCCGCGGAGCTGACGGTCCACGCGGCGGGAGTCGTGCCTCTCGGTGCCCACGATGGCGAGACCGCCGGCAGCCTTCACTTCCGGACTGAGCTTGATGTCCGTACCGCGGCCCGCCATGTTGGTTGCAATCGTGACGGTGCTGCTCTGACCTGCCTGGGCCACAATCTCGGCCTCACGCGCATGTTCCTTCGCATTCAGCACGTTATGCTTAATGCCGCGCATACGCAGCATGCGGGACAGGAGCTCGGACGTTTCCACGTCCGTGGTGCCGACAAGCACGGGGCGGCCGGCGTCGCGCAACTGCACGATGCGGTCTATGACGGCGGCGTACTTCGCCTTCTTCGTCTTGTAGATGATGTCGTCCTGGTCGTCGCGGATCACCGGACGGTTGGTGGGAATCACCATGACGTCCAGCTTGTATATGCTCCAGAACTCGCCGGCCTCCGTTTCGGCCGTACCGGTCATGCCCGAAAGCTTGTGGTACATGCGGAAATAATTCTGCAGCGTAATCGTGGCGAAGGTCTGCGTGGCGGCTTCCACCTTGACGTCCTCCTTCGCTTCGACAGCCTGGTGCAGGCCGTCGCTCCAGCGGCGTCCCTCCATTACGCGGCCGGTCTGCTCATCCACTATCTTTATCTGGCCGTCAACTATTATGTAATCGACGTCCTTCTCGAACATGGTGTAGGCCTTGAGCAGCTGGTTCACGGTATGGATGCGCTCGCTCTTGAGGGAGAATTCCTCCATGAGGGAATCCTTGCGCTGCTGCTTTTCCGCAAGCGAAAGGGACTCGTCATTCTGGATTTCGGCGATTTTTGCGCCGACGTCGGGAATGATGAAGAAATTGTCGTCGCCCACGCTGCCGGCGAGGACCTCGTTGCCCTTGTCGGTCATGTCCACCGAATTGAGTTGTTCGTTGATGACGAAGAACAGCGGGTCGGTGATGACCGGCATTTCCTTCTCGTTGTCCTGGATATAATAGTTCTCCGTCTTCTGGAGAATGACCTTCATGCCCGGCTCGCTCAGGAAACGGATGAGCGGCTGGTATTTGGGAAGGCCCTTGTGGGCACGGAGGAGGAGCTTGCCGCCCTCCGTCTCGTCGCCTTCGGCTATTTTTTTCTTGGCCTCGTTGAGTATCTGGTTTACCAGCGAGCGCTGGGACTGGTAGAGCTTCTCGACATAGGGGCGGTACTCCATGAACTGCGCGTCGGACTCGGTATGCGCGGTGGGACCCGAAATGATGAGAGGGGTACGGGCGTCGTCGATGAGCACCGAGTCCACCTCGTCAACTATGGCGTAATGATGTTTGCGCTGTACGAGGTCTTCGCCGTTGATGGCCATGTTGTCGCGCAGGTAGTCGAAGCCGAACTCGTTGTTGGTGCCGAAAGTGATGTCGCAGTCGTAAGCCTTCTTGCGGGCGCGCGAGTTGGGTTCGTGCTTGTCGATGCAATCCACGCTGAGGCCGTGGAACATGTAGAGCGGGCCCATCCACTCGCTGTCTCGCTTGGACAGGTAGTCGTTCACCGTAACCATGTGCACGCCCTTGCCGGCGAGGGCGTTCAGGAACACGGGAAGGGTGGCCACGAGGGTCTTGCCCTCGCCGGTGGCCATTTCCGCGATCTTGCCCTGATGCAGGGCTATGCCTCCGATGAGCTGGACGTCGTAATGAACCATGTCCCATTTGATTTCGTTGCCTCCGGCGACCCAGCGGTTGTGCCAGATTGCCTTGTCTCCATCGATGGTGACGAAGTCGTGGCTTATGCTGAGGTTGCGGTCGAAATCGTTGGCGGTAACGGTTATGTCGCCTTCATTCAGGCGGCGGGCGGTGGACTTGACGATCGCGAAGGCCTCGGGAAGGATTTCGTCCAGCGCCTTCTCAATGGCCTCGTCCTCGTCCTTTACGAGCTTGTCGCTCTCCGTGGCCAGAGCCTCCTTGGCATCGATGGGAATGTCCTTGTCAAGCTCCAGCCGGATTTCCGCCATACGGTCTTCGAAAGGCTTCTCGACCTCGCGCATGTGTGCGCGGAGGGCGGCGGAACGCTCGCGGAGGGCGTCATCTGACAGTTTGTCAATCTCTTCGAATTTTTTCAGGACTTTGTCCAGCAACGGCTTCACCGCACGGTAGTCGCGGTCGGCCTTCGAGCCGAAGATTTTTCTGAGAAAATTATTTGCAGGCATAAAACAATGCTGTTTTCGGTTTGTTGTACTGTGCCTGCCCGAAGGCAGACAGATTGCAAATTTAATGAATTATTGTCTAATGCAAAAATTTTGCCCCGGTACAGGCCGGGGCAAAAGAAGAGAGCAGGATAAGGGAGTCGAACCCTCCTCCTTGGCTTGGGAAGCCAATGCACTACCGATGTGCTAATCCTGCATCGGACTGCAAAGATATAAATTATTTGTTACATTTACACGGTTCAACTCGCCGGAAATCACAAATACTCATCGAAAAAACATGAAAAAGACAAGATCCGCCGTTCTGTCCGCAGCCCTTCTGCTCGCTTTTTCCACGGCCTTCGCCGCCTGTTCCTCCGACTCCGGCACCGGTTTCACCCTCAACAAGGCCGGATACTTCAACAGCGGAGGCGTGGACGTAATGGCTTTCAACGATTTCTATCCCGAAGGCCATCGGAAGGCGGCGGTGACGCGCCGGGCGGCAGGCGGCCCCTCCCGGCGGCGCGCTACCGGAGCTGGTATTCCGTGAGGTTCTTGATTCCGGGGATGCCGTAGTATTTGGGCACCAGGTCACCTTTCAGGAAGACCTGGCGGCCGAGGTTCTCCGGATGGTCCACCAGGTTGAGAGCATCCCGGATATCCCCTTTCTGCAGCTGGACGGACAGGCATGATTCCTTGTCGGCACTGCTGGATTTCGCGGCTATCAGCAGGTTCGTGTTCGAAGTGAAGGGGGCGGAGAACGAGCAGTTCGAAGAGGTGCAGTCCCCGCCGGCGATATAACCGTAAACCCACACATCCTCCGGACTGTCCGCCGCCATGGAGCGGGCCTGCCCCACGCTCAGGGCGCTTGATATTCCGCCGCCGGCACTGCCGGAATCCTCCCCAGTGTAATCCCCCGTCGTCCAGAATCGCGAAGTGTCAAGCTCCATGGTAAGCCCTTCCCCGTACAGCGACGCCACTTCGTCCTCTTCCAGCACCGAATAGCCGGAATTGAGCCGCATGGTAAGCATCTCCTGCCCGAAGATCTCCCTGGTGAAGAGCGTCCTGGTTTCTCCGCCGTAATTGAGTTCCAGCCACACCAGCCCCGGTTTGAAGTATCCGTAGCGGGACTCGCCGTAATCGTACATCAGCACCCCGGAGGAACTTTTCAGATACAGGGTTCCGTCGGGATAGTTGACGATGAAGGTCTCCCCTGTCTTCAGGCGCACGCCTGCATTCATCTGCACGCAGATGAGATGCACCGCCACGGTCTTTCCGCTCTCCACCAGCGCCACCTGCTCGTCTCCGTACTGGGGAGAATCGAAAAGAGGTTCCTGGAACTCGCGGGAAACGGCCCGCACCGTATATGAGCCGGGAGGCAGGTCCAGCCTCTCCGGGGAGGCCCCGTATTTGCCGTGATAGATGCTCCCTCCCTTTTCGTCGGTGATGCTGAGTATGAACTGGTTGGTGTCCAGGACGGCGCCTGCGCGGGTTGTCACGCCGTCCCCGAAACAGACGGTCAACGTGCCCCGTTCCTGCGCCACGGGGCCGAGGATGCGGTCGCACGCCACCAGCGTCACGGCCAGCAAAAAGATAAATCGCATTTTCATGCCGAAAGCTAGGCAAAGCCTTCCGCACAAACGGGAGTAAAAGTGAAATTATTGCGTTTTATTGCAGTGAAACGGTTTTTCCGGAAAAAAATTCACGGGGCTCCGCACTCACTGCGAAGGCCCCGCTACTTAACCTAAACTTAAACTATGAAAAACTTCCCGTAAATATAACACTTTCTCGGAATTTCCAACTATATTTGCGCGATTATTACGCCAAATATCCAATAATAAACGTCTATCATGAAAAAAATGATCAGAACCATCGCCCTGGCCACCCTGGCAATCGCACTCACTGCGTGCGCCAAATACCAGAAAGTGTCCGGCGACCCGATGAACGCGAGAGTTTACACTCTCGACAACGGACTCAAAGTCTATATGACGGTCAACAAGGAAGAACCCCGCATACAAACCTACATAGCTGTCCGCACGGGAGGCAAGACCGACCCGAACGAAAGCACCGGCCTCGCCCATTACCTGGAACATCTGATGTTCAAGGGTACGCAGCAGTACGGCACCCAGGATTACGAGGCCGAGAAACCCCTGCTGGACCGGATCGACGCCCTCTATGAGGAATACGGAAAGATGACCGACCCCGCGGAACGCAGGGAGCAGTACCGGAAGATAGATTCCGTGAGCTATCTCGCCAGCCAGATCGCCATCCCCAACGAGTACGACAAGATGATGAGCATGATAGGCGCCCGCGGCACCAACGCCTGGACCAGCGAGGACGAAACGGTTTATACCGAGGACATCCCCTCCAACCAGATCGAGAACTGGGCCAGGATACAGGCCGACCGCTTCCGCAACATGGTGCCTCGCGGTTTCCACACCGAGCTCGAGGCGGTGTATGAAGAGTACAACATGGACCTCACTTCCGACATGCGCAAGGTCTATGAAAAGATGTACGCCGGGCTCTTCCCGAACCATCCTTACGGCACCCAGACCGTAATCGGCACCCAGGAGCATCTGAAGAACCCCTCCCTGAAGAACATCAAGTCGCAGTACGACAGATACTACCGTCCGAACAACACCGCAATCTGCCTCTCGGGCGACTTCGATCCCAGGGAAGCGCTGGCGGTGATAAAGAAATACTTCGGCCCGTGGGAGCCGAACCCGGACCTTCCGAAGCTGCAGTTCGAGCCGGAGCGGCCCATCACCTCCCCCGTCAGGGAGGAAGTCGTGGGACAGGAGGCCGAAATGCTCGCGATGGGATGGAGGCTTCCCGCCGCCACGGACCTCAGGACCTCCGCAGTGGCAGAGATTGCCGGCAGCATACTCAGCAACGGCCGCGCCGGTCTCTTCGACCTCGACCTGAACCAGCAGCAGAAGTGCATGTTCGCCCAGGCCGGCACGGAGCAGATGGCCGACTACGGCATGGTTTACGTCATGGGCATGCCCAAACAGGGGCAGACGCTCGACGAAGTAAAGGACCTCGCCCTGGGCGAGTTCGGCAAGCTGCGCGCCGGCGACTTCGACGAGGGCCTCATAGAGGCGACGGTCAACAACATAAAGCTCGTCAAGATGCGCCAGCTCGAAAGCAACTCCATGCGCGCACGCCTCTTCGTACGCGCCTTCATCAACGGCATCGACTGGAAGGACGCCGCCAGGGACATCGATCTGTATTCCAAGGTGACAAAGCAGGACGTCGTGGAATTCGCGAACGAATACCTCAAGGACGACAACTACGTGATAGTCTATAAGTACCAGGGCATCGACGAAAGCGAGAAGAAGATAGAGGCTCCCGCTATCACCCCCATCGCCACCAACCGCGACAAGCAGAGCGCCTTCCTCCAGGAGGTCGCCCGGAGCAAGGCCAAACCCATCGAGCCGGTGTTCGTAGACTTCAGCAAGGACCTCAGCGTGAGCGAGTTAGCCAAGAACGTGGAGCTCCGCTACAAGAAGAACACCCTCAACGACATCGCCACGGTGCAGTACATATTCAACTGCGGTGTGGAAGACAATCCCGCCCTTGACATCGCAACCGGATACATCTCCTATCTCGGCACCCCGGAAATGAGCGCGGAGGAGATTTCCACCAGGATGTACGCCCTGGCATGCAGCTTCAACGTCAGCGCCGGCGCGCACCAGACGCAGGTTTCCGTCAGCGGCCTCGGCGAGAACATAGCCGAAGCCGCAGCCATCCTCGAGGACCTCGTCCTCAACGCGCAGCCCGACGAGGACATCCTGTCCAACCTGAAGGCCGACATCATCAAGAACCGCGCGGACAACAAGTCCAGTTTCGACGCGTGCTTCAGCGCCCTGATGACATATCTGATGTACGGCCCCGAGTACATAGGCAGGACCACCCTGGGCAACGACGCCGTGCAGGCGCTCACCAGCGAACAGCTTCTCGGCAGCCTTAGGGACCTCTATTCCAAGGGGCATGTCATCAACTACTACGGTCCGGCCAGCGAGGCCGGGGCCGTCTCCATGCTCAGGGCCTCCCATGCCGTGGGCGACGACCCGGAGCCTCTGGAAGAGAAGTTCACCTCCGCGCTTCCTACCACCGAGCCCCGCGTGCTGCTCCTTGACTACGATTCCAAGCAGTTCAGCTACATCCAGTACACCAACGGCGGCGTAAGGTTCGACCCGTCGATGGCCGCCGGCATCCGCATGTACAACGAGTACTTCGGGGGCGGCATGAACAGCATTGTCTTCCAGGAGATGCGCGAGAGCAAGGCCCTCGCATACAGCGCCTCCGCCCGCTACGTCGAGCCCTCCTTCGCGGACGCTCCGAACTACTTCTTCGCATACATAGGCAGCCAGAACGACAAGCTGGTGAAGGCCGTGAAAGGTTTTGACGAAATCATCAACGACATTCCCGAAGTGCAGAACAACTTCGATATCGCCAAGGAAGGCCTCCTGAGCCGCATGCGCACCCAGCGCACCACCGGCATGAGGGTATTCAACGCATATGCCGGCGCCAGGCGCCTCGGCCTGGACGAGCCCCTCGACAAAAAGGTGTTCGGCGAAATCCAGGGCATGGGCATGGAAGACGTGGTCAGGTTCCAGCGCGAGAACGTCAAGGGCCGCAAATACGACTACGCCATCTGCGGCAGCGTGAAAGACCTCGACCTGGAGTTCCTGAAAACCCTCGGTCCCGTCAAGACGGTTTCTCCCGAGGAAGTGTTCGGATATTAGCGCATGACAGGAGAGGGTGACCGGCCGGCCACCCTCTTTTTTACTCCGTTATCACGGGCCGCACCAGACAGCCGGCATAATTTATTTTGTGCGTCATCAAAGCGTGGTTCGCAACTCCACGGGGCGGGTTGTTGAACGAAATCAGCATGATGTGCGCGCAGTCGGTGTACAAGCGGTAACGGGTGGACGTCCAGTAATTGCTTATCTTCGACTCTATGACCTTTTCATAGCGCCCCGGCAGGAAAATGCTGTTTCCATTCGGCCCGGTGAGCTTGAGTCCGGCGTAAACTGCAGTGAAACTCCCCGAGGTCACCTCCACGAGATCGCCTTCCCTCACGTCCGTAAACGTGCAATTATCCACCAGCTCCTCCACGTTGGTATCCATCGGCATTGTCCAGTTGCGGGAAAGCGGCGCATACACCCCCCAGTTTACCGTAGCGGCGTCGTAAATCGTGCCCATAATATCCGGCAGATTGGCAGGATCGGAATAATCGTACTCCGAGAATGTGTCCTTCGTGGCCGTCTCTCCCCATGCAAAGAGGTCGCCCGCCAGGCGTATGTCCCGTTCGGCGCCGATGTTCCTGTCCGCCCACAGCGTGCCGCTGGGAAGTCCGAGATCCACCGCCGTCGGACCGATGGTGATGTCGGCATCTTCCCTCCAGGTGGCGTCCCCGGCATCGGCTATGTGGCTGCGCAGCCCTTCGTCCGTGCCTTCAACGGATATCCGCGCGGAGACGTTGCGCTCTATGCAGAAATCCTGGTAATAGAGCGACTCGTTCCCCAGGGGCACCCGTCCGAGGTATATACGGTAGATTATGTCGGCCGGATATGAGACTCCGTTCACCGCAACCGTCCTCGAATTGGAGATGTAGGGAGCATTCCCGTTCAACTTGAAGCCCATTTCCAGATAGGTGAGCGAGGGCACTGACGGGGACTCCAGGGCCGAAGGTATCTTCCCCTCGGCGCTGGCGTTGCCCTTCAGCAACCTTCCCTGCATGTTCTCCGGCACGTACAGCACCACCCCGCCGGAGGAAGTGCCGTCAAGTATTCCGGATGCCTCTGCGGTGAAATCCCCGTCCACGAAGCTGCTGCCCGTCGAGGCGAAGCGGAAGTCGCCCGCGGCGTAGCCGTCCACCTGCGTCGCCGCGAACGGCCGGACGTCCGCAGCGGCCTGCCGCAGGGCGAGATAGGTCATGGAATATGACACCAACCCGGCATCCCGGTTGGTGAAACTTATCTCATACCTGGCGTACAGCCTCTCCGGGGAAAGCGTCACCCCTGCCGCAATCTCGCTCCAGCTGAATGCGGAGTAGCCGGCCATGGGAAGGCCTCCCCGGAAACCGCCGAGCTCCGGAAGAGCGATGGAGAGGGGCGATTCCCGGAAGGAATCCTCGCAGGAGCAGTTTCTCCTCACGAGATTGTCCAGTTCCCCGAGCGAATCCATGGTGCGCCCCTCCACGGAGAGTCCCCTCACATTGCACAGGGTGTAGATGTGGTAATCGTAGTTTGACAGCAGCGACAGCTGTATTTTCCCGTCCGCGGGGAAGGCGTCGCAGTATGCGCTGCTCACGAATGCCCCGTCGGTGGTGCGGAACGCCCCCACCCAGAGATCTTCCACGCTTTCCGGGTCCCCGGCATAGGAAGTCCTGGTAGCGGCCGCGGATGCCGTCAGGGCTTCCACCGTCACCCAGACATGTTCCGCGTCGGAGGCCACGGGCACTCTCTCCGTACACGAAAACTGGAGGAGTCCTGCAAGAAACGGCAGTATTGCGCGCAAAGCTTTCATGGCACATCAGAATTCTTCGGAGACGTCTCCCCCGGCCACCCAGTCGGAAGTTTCCACGGTTATGTCCGCCGTACCCGAAACGGTGGGAGTATAAGGATTGTCGGAGCCGAGGGCCTTGATGGTAACAGCGACATCGTAGGTGTAATTCGCTCGTATGCCCTTTTCGCTTCCAAGTGCGGCGTTGCCGCCCAGATTGAGCGTCCAGTAGTAATCCTTTGAGCTGCCCCCTATGACAACCGAGCCCTTTACGCACAGCCATACGGCCTGGGGGTTGGAGTCGAGACCCGTCGGACTTACGGCCGATGTGAATTCCTTGACGCAAAGGTTGGGATAGGTATAGAAATAATGCGGGAAGGAAGCGTTGTCGGTAGCATCCCCGTTCGCGACGGATACGGTAGTGCTGTATGCGGTATAGGCCGGAGCATCGGAGCCCTGCCCGTATGCGTTGCACCATGAGGACGATACGTTGTCCCCGTTCACGCAAACCTTTCCTTTGGCGTTGCAAAGGAAAACGGATTCGAGTTTAATGGCCCCCAAGGAAGGCGGCAGTTCGTTCGTGACGCTCTTTATGCGTATGCGGGCGGCGAGGTTCGCTACGGTGACGGTCGCGTCGCTCTGGCCGGTGGAGAGATTCTCAAGCGACCGGAAACCGTACATTGCGTAAGTCTCGTTTCCGCCTCCAAGGCCACCGGCCCCCAGTTCCAGCACAGTCTCATTCAGTTCCTGAAGGGTTGGCTTCGAACTCACGTCGGGACCGTTCACGAGAGCGGCCACCGTATAGTCCTCCCCTGCCCTGAGCGCCCTGGAGTAAGAGCCGCTGGTGCCGTTGTTCTTATAGTCGAGAAGCGTCCCGGAAGCGTCGAAAATCAGTATCTGGATATTGGAGACAGTCTTGTCCGCTCCGTTCGCGGCAGTGTCGGCCGCCCTGGTGGAGATGTCCGCCTCGATTCCGTCCACCTTTACTGTAAGAGTCCCGTATTCGGCGGGGCCTTCCTGGGTTCCATCGCCCGCGAGCTGCTCGCAGGCGGAAAGCGTAATTGCAGCGGCTGCTGCAAGAACGGCAAGTGTGTGTAATTCTTTCATTTCGCTGTTTCATTTAGCTGCTGCAAAGTTCCGGAGCAAAGTCCGTTTACCCTCCAAAACAAAAATTTACCCCCGAAATTTTTATGTTTCCGGGGGTTATGAAAGGCGTTTCTTTAAGGCGCAGTGACGAAAAGCCCGCCTCCCTGTGACGGGAAGCGGGCTTAAAAATAAAAATCAAGGCCGGCCTGTGACGAAACCGGCCTTTTCAGTGACGGAGGATTACTTCTCCGCCAGCTTCTTGTAAGTGTTCAGGCGGATTTTCGCGAATTCCTCCGTGGTGTCGAGGAGCTCCTGCGCCTTGTCGGGGAAGAGCTTGTAGAGGGATGCGAAACGCACCTCGCCCTTGAGGAAGTCCTGGAACTTGGTCCAGTCGGGCTCCTTGCTGTCCAGGCTGAACGGGTTCTTGCCGCTGCCTTCGAGGGCGGGATTATAGCGGTAGAGGTGCCAGTAGCCGCACTCGACCGCAAGTTTCTCCTCCCTCTGGCTGAGGCCCATGCCCGCCTTGAGGCCGTGGTTGATACAGGGCGCGTAGGCGATGATCAGCGACGGGCCGTCGTATGCCTCGGCTTCCTTGATGGCGTTCATGTACTGGACGGGGCTTGCACCCATGGCCACCTGGGCCACATAGACGTAGCCGTAGCTCATGGCTATCATGCCGAGGTCCTTCTTGCGTATCTTCTTTCCGCTTGCGGCGAATTTGGCGATGGCGCCCGCGGGAGTGGCCTTGCTGGACTGTCCTCCGGTGTTGGAATAAACCTCGGTGTCGAGCACGAGCACGTTCACGTTCTCGCCGCTTGCAAGCACGTGGTCTAGGCCGCCGAAGCCGATGTCGTAACTCCAGCCGTCGCCGCCGAATATCCACTGGCTGCGGGCGGGAATGAAGTGCCTGTAATCGGAAAGCTGCTTCGCAGTCTCATCCTTGCGGGCGGCCATGAGGGGCAGGATCCTGTCGGCCACTTCACGGGTGTTCTTGTAGTCTTCCGGGGCAGCGAGCCATTTTCCGGCAAGTTCGCCCGCCTCTCCGCCTTCGGCGCATATCTTCTCCATGAGGGCCTTGACGGTCTCGCGCAGGCGGTCGGAACCTATGCGCATGCCGAGGCCGAATTCGGCGTTGTCCTCGAAGAGGGAGTTCTGCCAAGCCGGGCCGTGGCCTTCGGAATTGGTGCAGTAGGGCGATGCGGGGAAGGAGGCTCCGTAAATGGAAGAGCAGCCGGTAGCGTTGGCGATCATCATGTGGTCGCCGAAGAGCTGGGTGATGTTCTTGATGTAAGGTGTCTCGCCGCAGCCCGCGCATGCTCCGGAGAACTCGAAGAGAGGCTGGCTGAACTGCGCCGCCTTCATGTTGCTCTTCGGGTCGGACGGAGTCTTGTATCCGACCTTGCCTCCGAGCCAGTCGAACTGGGCCTGCTCGCCGGCATGGTCGATGTAAGCTTCCATAGCAAGGGCCTTTTCGGGCTTCGCGAGGCAGACGTCAACGCAGTTGCCGCATCCGGTGCAGTCAGCGACGCTCACGCTGAGCGCGTACTTGTAATCCTTGAGGTTGGCCTTGCCCTGGGCGACCTTCGTGCCCTCGGGAAGCGCGGCAGCCTCTTCGTCGGTAAGCAGGAACGGCCTGATGGCGGCGTGCGGACAGACGAACGCGCAGGTGTTGCACTGGATACACTTCTCGGGGTTCCATACCGGAACGTTCACCGCTACGCCGCGCTTCTCGTAAGCGGCGGTGCCGGAAGGCATGGAGCCGTCCATATAGGGCAGGAACGCGCTGACGGGGAGGGAATCGCCGTTCTGGGAGTTCACCACGTCCGCGATTTCCTTCACGAAAGGCGTGGCCAGACGGTTCTTGCCAGGATTCTCGAACCTGGCCTGGATGTCCGCCCACTCGGCGGGAACCGCCACCTCGGTGTACTCTCCGCCGCGGTCGATGGCCGCATAGTTCATGTTGACGACGTTCTCGCCCTTCTTTCCGTAGCTCTTGAGGGCGGCATCCTTCATGAACTTCACGGCGTCGGCATAGGGAATGATGCCGGTGATCTTGAAGAATGCGCTCTGGAGTATGGTGTTGGTACGGCCTCCGAGGCCGATTTCGGCGGCGATACGGGTGGCGTTGATAATGTATAGCCTGATGTGCTTCTGTGCAAGCACGGCCTTTACGTTGTCGGGTATGCGCTCCAGCGTCTCCTTCTCGTCCCAGAGGGAGTTGAGCAGCAGGCTGCCTCCTTCCTTGATGCCCTTGAGCACGTCGTACTTGAAGAGATAGCTGGGAACATGGCAGGCCACGAAATCGGGAGTGCTCACGAGGTACGGGGCGTGGATGGGCTGCCTGCCGAAACGGAGATGGCTGCAGGTGTAGCCGCCGGACTTCTTGGAGTCGTAGTCGAAATAGGCCTGGGAATATAGGTCGGTGTGGGAACCGATGATTTTGATGGTGTTCTTGTTGGCGCCGACGGTGCCGTCCGAACCCAGCCCGTAGAACTTGCACTCGGTGGTGCCGGGCTTTACTATGGAGATTTCCTCTCCCATGGGCAGGCTCTTGAAGGTGACGTCGTCAACGATGCCGATGGTAAAGTCGTTCTTGGGAGCCTTGCGCTCGAGATTGTCAAATACGGCGATGATCTGCGCGGGGGTGGTGTCCTTGCTGGAAAGTCCGTAGCGTCCGCCCACGATGACGGGAGCGCCTTCCTTCCCCTGGTATGCGGCCTTCACGTCGAGGTAGAGGGGCTCTCCGAGGGAGCCGGGCTCCTTGGTGCGGTCCAGGACGGCGATTTTCTTCACGCCCTTCGGGATGGCCTTGAAAAGATAAGATGTGCTGAAGGGCCTGTAGAGATGAACGCTTACGAGGCCGTACTTGCGTCCCTTGGATGCGAGGTAGTCGATGGTTTCCCGGATTGTTTCGGTGACGGAACCCATGGCTATGATGATGTTCTCGGCGTCCTTGGCGCCGTAGTAGGTGAAGGGACGGTACTTGCGGCCGGTGAGTTCGGAAATTTCCCCCATGTAGCGGGCCACGACGTCGGGAACTCCGTCATATACGCTGTTGCGGGACTCGACCGCCTGGAAGTAAACGTCACCGTTCTGCGCGGTGCCGCGGGTGACGGGGGCGTCGGGATTGAGCGCGCGGAGACGGAACTGCTGGAGCGCCTTCTCGCTCACCATGTCCTTGAGGGCGGCTTCGTCGAGGGCCTCTATCTTCTGGATTTCGTGGGATGTGCGGAATCCGTCGAAGAAATGCAGGAAGGGAACGCTGCTCTTGATGGCGGAGAGATGCGCGACGGCGGCGAGGTCCTGGGCTTCCTGCACTGAGCCGGAAGCGAGGAGGGCGAAGCCTGTCTGGCGGCATGCCATGACGTCCTGATGGTCCCCGAAGATGGAGAGGGCGTGGCTCGCAAGGGCGCGGGCCGACACGTGGAACACGCCGGGAAGGAGCTCTCCGGCGATTTTGTACATGTTGGGAATCATGAGCAGCAGGCCCTGCGAAGCTGTGTAGGTCGTGGTGAGGGCGCCTGCCTGGAGGGAACCGTGGACCGCGCCGGAAGCGCCGGCCTCACTTTCCATTTCCACTACTTTGACGGTTTCACCCCAGAGGTTCTTTTTCCCGTGTGCAGCCCATTCGTCGATGTTTTCCGCCATCGGCGAGGAAGGCGTGATGGGATAGATACATGCGTTCTCGCTGAAGAGGTACGCGATGTTCGCGACTGCGGTGTTGCCGTCACATGTGATGAATTTCTTTTCTTTGGCCATAATTTATGTGTGTATGAGTTGTTTGCGGTATCCTACAAAATTAATAAAAATTCTTTTAAGAAATGCCGCTCACGGCGACTTCTTTTCCGGCGCTCCCGGCGATTCTGCCGACAAGGCCCTGCAGCACCGTCCCGGGACCGAGCTCCACGAACTCGGTGGCTCCGTCGCGGAGCATGTTCCCCACGCTTTCCGTCCAGCGCACTGGGCTGGTAAGCTGCAGGAGCAGGTTTTCCTTGATGCGGGCCGGGTCCGTTTCGGGAAGGGCGGTCACATTCTGGTAAACCGGGCAGCGGGGAGCCCTTACGGGAGTGGCCTCGATGGCCTTGGCAAGCTCCACGCGCGCGGGCTCCATGAGCGGGGAATGGAAAGCTCCGCCGACAGAGAGGGGAAGGGCCCTCTTGGCCCCCGCCTCCTTGAGCTTTTCGCAAGCGGCGAGCACGGCCTCCTTCGCGCCGGAAATAACTATCTGGCCGGGGCAGTTGTAGTTTGCGGAAACCACGCCGGCCATTCCGCCGACCACGGAATCCACCACCTCGTCCGGAAGGGCGATTATGGCGGCCATGGCGCCCGGCACCTTGTCGCAGCATTTCTGCATTTCGCGTGCGCGGACTGCCACCAGCCTGAGTCCGTCCTCGAAGCTCACGGCTCCGGAGGCCACCAGGGCGGAAAACTCGCCGAGGGAGTGGCCTCCCACCATGTCCGGGGCGGGAAGGCCGGGACTGCAGAGGGCGAGCGCCGTGGAGTGTATGAAGATGGCGGGCTGGGTAACCGCGGTTGCGCGGAGTTCTTCCACGCTGCCGCCGAACATTATGTCGCTTATCCTGAAACCGAGGATTCCGTCGGCCTTTTCCATGAGGTCCCTGGCCTCGGTGCTGCTGTCATATAGATTTTTCCCCATGCCGGGGAACTGGGCCCCCTGACCGGGGAACACGTATGCTTTCATCCGTTTTGTGTTTAAGTTATGATTTAAGTTCAAGTCCGGTGTGCAAAGGTACTTATTTTTTGTTTATCTTTGCAGGCCGCTCCCATAGTTTAATGGATAGAATTACGGATTCCGGTTCCGTCGGTGGAGGTTCGATTCCCCCTGGGAGTACAAAATCTTGCTAAATACAGCCGAAAGAGCTATATTTGCAGGACGTTTATAAACATAAAGTTAAACTATCATGGCTTACAAAATCAATCCGGACCTTTGTGTAGCATGCGGCACCTGCCAGGGCGAATGCCCCACCGGCGCCATCCACGAAGGTGACTTTTATTCCATCGATCCCGATGTCTGCATAGACTGCGGCACCTGCGCAGGTGTCTGCCCCATGGAGGCAATCGCACCGGGCGAATAAAAATCCATGCTGGAAGACAAAAGACTTAAAATCTTTGCGGCGGTGGTGGAAAACGGAAATTTCACCGCCGCCGCTTCCGCATTGGGCATCACCCAGCCTGCGGTAAGCGCCAGCGTCGCCGAGCTCGAGAAGATGCTCGGGGCGAAGTTGTTCGACCGCCGGCGCGGGGAGGCCGTGCTCACCGAAAAGGGCCGCCTGTTCGAAGGATATGCACGGCAGATCAACCATTGGTACAAGGCTGCGGAGGACGCGTTCCATCCGTCCCCGCTCGACCTTGCCCCACGCCCGGAGGCTCCCGCCAGGATAGCCCTGGACGAGGGCACCGATGCCCTGGTATGGTCTTCCGGAGGAGACCTGCACATAGAGATAGAACACAAATGAAAGGTCAGCGCAAATTAAGGGTCCACCGCACCAGGAAAAAGAAACAGGGCCCGTGGAAAGAGAACTTCGGCTACTCCCTGCTCAAGTTCTTCGTGGACTTCGGCACCGGCATGAGCTACAGGCGCGTGCGCACGGAGGGCCGGGAGAACATTCCCGACACCTCCAAAAACGCGGTCATCATCTCCCCAAACCACTGCAACACCCTGCTGGACGCCCTGGTGGTGCTCCGTTCGCGCCAAGGCAAGACGGTATTCGGCGCAAGGGCGGATCTTTTCAACACCAAGGCCGTCGCCGCCATAATGAGATTCCTCAGGATAGTGCCGATGGTACGCAGGCGCGACGGCCTGCGCGAAGTCCTGCGCAACTACGATACTATGGACGAGATAAACGACGTCCTCGCCAACGGGGTGGCCTACTGCATGTTCCCGGAAGGCACGCACCGCCCCATGCACTCGCTGCTCCCCATCAACAAGGGCATCTTCAGGATGTCCCTCTCCGCAAACGACTACATGGACGGCCGGAAAGACGTCATAGTGGTTCCCTGCGGCCTTGAATACGGGGATTATTTCCATTACCGCTCATGGCTGCGCATACGCTACGGCAAGGGCATCAACGTGTCGCAGTTCCTGCGCGACAACCCGGAGCTGAGCGAGCCCGAAGTCTATAACACCCTGAGGCTCAAGCTAAAAGATTCCATGGCCGCTCTCATCACCTATTTCCCCGACGACGGGGGCTATGAGGCGTCCTGGCAGGAATTCCAGGGCAAGTTCAAGGCCCTCACGGGCCGGACTTACCGCGACGCGGGGCTGCCGCAAGGCAAGGCGGCGCGCGCGCTCCTCGCCGCCGTCACTTTCCCGTTCTTCCTGCTGTCCGCTTTCCTAACCCTCCCGATGTGGTGCATAGGCGAACTTCTCTGCCACGCCAAAATCAGGGACAAGGCGTTCCGCAACACCGCGCGGCTTGCGGTGAAGCTCGTCGGCCTCCTGATAATGGGCATCGTATGGGCCGTCGTGTTCTTCACGAAACTTCCTTGGTGGGGCGCGATTATTGCATTGGTTTATTCATTCTTCAGCTACGCCATATTTTATGACTGGCTGAACCTTGTACGCAAATGAAGACACTTCTCATCATATTCCTCTCCGTCCAGAGCCTTTTCGGAGGCAGGGCGGAGTTCGACAAGACCGTCCACGACTTCGGCACCATAAAAATGGCCGACGGGGCCGTGGGCTGCACCTTCACCGTGACGAACAAGGGCAAAGAGCCCCTCACCATACTCTCGGTCGTTCCCACATGCGGCTGCACGGGAACGGAGTGGACAAGGGAGTCCATCCCCGCCGGACAGAAGGGCACGATAAACATCATGTACAAGAACGAGGACGGTCCCTATCCCTTCGACAAGACCGTCATCGTGTATCTTTCGGACATAAAAAAACCCGTCCAGCTTCATCTGCGGGGAGTGGTCGAAAAGAAATAAACGGTATCTCTGCCTGATATGCCCCAAGCAACGAATTACACCGACGAGAACATACGCACTCTGGAGGGAGTGCAGCATGTGCGCCTGCGCCCCGGCATGTACATCGGCCGCCTCGGGAACGGCAACAATCCCGGAGACGGCATCTACGTGCTGCTCAAGGAAATAATAGACAACTCCGTGGACGAATACTCCATGGGGTTCGGCAAGGAAATCCGCGTCGATATCGCGGACGGCACCGTGAGCGTACGCGACTTCGGCCGCGGCATCCCCCTGGATTCGGTGGTGAAAGCCGTCAGCATCCTCAACACGGGCGGCAAGTTCGACGACAAGGTCTTCAAGAAGAGCGTGGGCCTCAACGGCGTCGGTTCCAAGGCGGTGAACGCCCTTTCGGAAACCTTTCGCGTTTGCTCCTACCGCGACGGCGAAAGCTCATGGGCCGGCTTCGTGAGGGGCGAACTCAAGGACAGCGGCAAAGAACCCGCACCGAAAGAGAAGAACGGCACCCTGGTCACCTTCAAACCCGATCCCATGATGTTCGGCAAGTACGAATTCAACCTGGATTTCGTCGAGCAGATGGTAAAGAACTACTCCTACCTCAAGAAAGGTCTCACCCTTACCCTGAACGGAGTGTCCTACAAGAGCGAGAACGGCCTGCTGGACCTTGTGAACGAGAACCTGCTGAGCAGCGGCGAACCCCTCTATCCCCCCATACACCTGGAAGGCGAGGACATAGAGATCGTGCTCTCCCACAACAACGAGCAGGGCGAAAACATCTCCAGTTTCGTGAACGGCCAGAACACGCGCGACGGAGGCACCCATCTCGCCGCATATCGCGAAGCAGTCGCCAAGACGCTCAAGGACTTTTTCAAGAAGAACTACGAGCCTGCCGACTGCCGCCAGGGCATAGTCGGCGCAATCAGCATCCAGATACAGGAACCGAATTTCGAAGGCCAGACCAAGACCAAGCTCGGCAGCAACTACATGTGGGAGAAACAGACCCACGACGAGAAAGGCAGCCTGAAGCTGGACGTAGGCCCGACCATCCGCAGCTACGTGAACGATTTCGTGGCCAAGAACCTGGACAACTATCTCCGCATCCACAAGGACATCGTCCCCGTCCTCGAAGAGAAAATCAAGTCCTCGCAGCAGGAAAGGCAGGAGATTTCCGGCATACAGAAAAAAACCCGCGAGCGCAACAGGAAGACGGCGGTCTATAACCGCAAGCTGCGCGACTGCCGCTACCATTACGGCGACAAGCGCACCGATAAAACCACCGACGACATCGAGCGGAGCAGCATCTTCATCACGGAGGGCGATTCGGCGAGCGGAACCATCACCAAGGCCCGCAACGCCGCTTACCAGGCGGTGTTCAGTCTCCGCGGCAAGCCCATAAACTCCTACAAGGAAAGCCGCAAGAGGGTGGCGGAGAACGAGGAGCTCAACCTGCTCATCAGCGCCCTCGGCGTGGAGGACGACCTGGCCAACCTCCGCTACAACAACATCATAGTCGCCACCGATGCCGATGACGACGGCATGCACATCCGCATGCTGGTGCTCACCTTCATCATGAAATACTACCCCGACCTTATCCGCCGCGGGCACGTGTACATCCTGCAGACGCCCCTTTTCCGGGTGCGCGACAAGAAGGAGAACCGCTACTGCTACACCCCGGAAGAGAAGGAGAGGGCCATCAGCGAACTGCACAACGGGAAAACGGAGATAACGCGCTTCAAGGGCCTCGGCGAAATATCGGCCGACGAATTCGCCGGCTTCATAGGCGAAGACATGCGCCTGGACGCCGTACAGCTTTCCGACGAGGAGTCCATCGCCGAAATCATGGAGTTCTACATGGGCGACAACACCATAGAAAGGCAGAATTTCATACGGGCGAACCTGCGCAGCGAAGAAGAACTGGAAGACGTGAACATATGAGCAGGAAAGAATATTACGGCAAGGGCTGGTCGCGTTTCTGCCTCCGGTGCCTGAAGCTGTCCGGCTGGACTGTCGTCGGAGAACCCATACCCGATCCCAAGGCCGTGGTCCTCGGCGTCCCCCATACGTCCATGAAAGACTTCGTGCTGTCCTACCTGCTCATGGCGGGCTACGGCAGGGTTCCGCACGTAATGATAAAGAAGGAACTCTTCTTCTGGCCCCTCGGCCCCGTCCTCAGGGCGCTGGGATGCATCCCTGTGGACCGCAGCAACGCCACCACGCTCGTAAAGAGCCTGATCGACAGCATGAACGCCTCCGACGACTTCCTTCTGGCGGTGGCGCCGGAGGGTACCAGAAAGCCCGTAAAGCACTGGAAGGCAGGTTCCCTTGCGATAGCCGCCCGCACGGGCGTGCCCGTTTACGCCGGTTACATAGATTACTGCAAGAAACACATTTCCTTCGGGGAGAAGTTCCCCCTTGCGGGCGAACCCAAAGAGGACATGAAGCGCCTGCAGGAATACTACGAAACCCTTCATCTCACCGCCAGGCATCCGGAGAAGTACATTACCCGATGAGCCATGAAACAGAGGCATCCATACAGGGTGAGGAATGTCTTCGTCAGGGCCAATCCCCTGCGGCTCCTGCGCGGGGACCATTATCCCCAGACGCTCCGGGAACTGTTCGAGGCCAGCACGGAACGCTACTCCAGGCGCAAGTTCAGCCTTTTCACCGACGGCAGCCAGGCCTACAGCTACGGAAGTTTCAGGGATACCTGCGACCTGCAGAGCCAGAGGCTCTCCCGCTTCGGCATCAGCGCCGGCGACAGGGTGGCCATACTGTCCCAGAACATGCCCAACTGGACCGTGGCCTTCTTCAGCGCGGTCGCCTTCGGGCGCGTGGCTGTTCCCATACTCCCCGATTCTTCCGAGAACGAAATCACCAACATACTGGAGCATTCCGAGACCAGGGTCCTGTACGTTTCCCGCCGCCTGCTTCCGAAAGTCAGCCGCGCATGCATCGACAGGCTCACCCTCGTAATCGACATAGAGACTTTCGAACTCATCAAGAAAGACCGCGAGGCCTTCCAGTGCGACGGCTGGACAAAAGCGCCCAGCGCGGACGCCCTCGCCACCATAATCTACACGTCCGGCACCACCGGCTCCGCCAAGGGGGTGATGCTCAGCCACCGCAACCTGTGCCAGAACATAATGGCCTCGCACAAGGCGGAACGCTGCAACAGGCGCGACCGTTTCATGAGCATCCTGCCCATGGCGCACACTTACGAGATGGCCATAGGCTGCCTTTATCCCATATACGTGGGCGCGTGCGTATATTATATACAGAAGCCGCCCACTCCCACGGTGCTGCTTGCAGCCATGAAGGAAGTGAAGCCCACAGTGATGTGCTCAGTCCCCCTCGTCATAGAGAAGATCTACCGCAGGAGCGTGGTTCCCACCATAGAGAAGAGCACCACCCTGAGCTGGATGCGGGGGCACATGAAATGGCTGCTCTACGCCCTTGTCGGGCGCAGGATGTACCGGAGCCTGGGCGGCAGCCTGCATTTCTTCGGCATCGGCGGCAGCAAGCTGGACCCCGAAGTGGAGTCCTTCCTGAAGAAGGCGCATTTCCCCTATGCGATAGGCTACGGCCTCACGGAATGTGCTCCCCTGGTGTGCAATGCCATGGTGGGACGCACCCGGGTGGGCAGCATCGGCATCCCTTCCTTCAAGGTCGAGGTGAAGCTGTACGGCATCGACCCCGCCACCGGTGAAGGGGAAATAGTCTGCCGCGGCGACAATGTGATGCTGGGGTACTACAAGGATCCTGAACGCACGCTGAAGGTCATCGACGACGACGGCTGGTTCCACACCGGAGACATCGCCACCATGGACGCGGACGGGTATTTCTACCTGCGGGGGCGCATCGGCAGCACCATAATCGGCCCTTCGGGCGAGAACATCTATCCCGAAGAAATCGAAATGCTCATAAACTCCTTCGACGAAGTGGACGAAAGCCTGGTCACGGAGCGCGACGGGAAACTGGTGGCCCTGGTGAAGTTCGGGGAGAGCATACTCGACTGGGACCTGGCGGGAGAGGAGCAGTTCTACAGGAAGATGGACGAATACCGCCGCAACCTCCAGAAGAAGGTCAACTCCATGGTGGGCAAGAATTCTCAGATTTCCGAAGTGGACGCCATGAGGGACCCGTTCGACAAGACGGCCACCCAGAAGATACGGCGCTTCAAATACCGGGGCGGAAAATACTCCCCGGACGCAGGCAATGGAAAAGAAAATTTGGAAAAAGAAGAAAAATAAAGTAAATTTGCAGCCCTTTGGGAAAGTCCCTTAGGGCTTATTTTTATAATTAATTATCAATCAAAATGTTAAAACAGTACGAAACCGTTTTCATTGCAACTCCCGTTTTGTCTGATGCGCAGATGAAGGAAGCGGTTAAGAAGTACACGGACCTCATCACCGCCAACGGCGGCGAAATCGTGTACGAAGAGGATTGGGGCCTCAAACAGCTCGCGTATCCAATCCAGCACAAAACCTCCGGTTTTTATTATCTCATCGAATTCAAGGCGGCCCCCGAGTTCGTGGCCACCCTTGAAATCCAGTACAAGCGTGACGAGCGTATCCTCAGGTTCCTCACCGTCGCCCTCGACAAGGATGCCATAGCATATGCGGAGCATCGCCGTGAGGTCCGCGCCTCCAAAAAGAACGCTCCCGCACCCGCTGCCGCTCCCGAAGAGCCCAAGGCCGACGAGGTGGAGCTCCCCGAAGAATATGATGTAGAACCCGTAGATGAAAACAAGGAGGACTAAACAATGGCTGAAACCCAGAACAATCAGGTTCGTTATCTGAACCCTCCCACCGTTGACGTGCGCAAGAAGAAATACTGCCGCTTCAAGAAAGCCGGCATCAAGTACGTTGACTACAAGGATCCCGAATTCCTCAAGAAGTTCCTCAACGAGCAGGGCAAGATACTCCCCCGCCGCATCACCGGCACTTCCCTCAAGTTCCAGCGCAAGGTGGCCGTCGCCGTAAAGCGCGCCCGCAGCCTGGCTCTCCTTCCCTATGTAACCGACCTTCTTAAATAATCCTGAGCCATGAAAATCATTCTCAAGAAAGATGTACAGAATCTCGGCGAGGCCGGAGAGGTTGTAGAAGTAAAGAACGGTTATGCACTAAATTACCTTGTTCCCCAGGGATTTGCGACCGTAGCC
>FLNY01004054.1_pt1 | contig 50012 bp, 21 predicted proteins | sample 1140381 | NCBI WGS metagenome assembly FLNY01 (sample SAMEA3878172, study PRJEB12797) | bioreactor metagenome | biome: Moose rumen | place: Sweden | collected 2011-10
CGTTGCCGACGAGCCGTAATCTCGTGCCTCACGAGCCGTAATCTCGTCGATGGTGAGCCGTAGGCTGTCCGCTAACGGGTAGTTCATTTCCTTTTTCAGTTCCAAGAGGGCTGAGGCCAGCAGATTCTGTTGGCGTGTCAGTTCGTAGTCGGCTTCAGCCTGTTGAGACTCCACTTGAGCGACATCGGCTGCGCTCTTACGTCCGACTTCTTCCAATACGCGTACCTGTCTTAAAAGAAGGGTGGTCTCTTCTACTTTCTCTGTAGCCATCCTGACCAGTCCTTCGTAATAGGCCACATTACTAAAAGCCTGCAGTACGTTCAATGCCGTCTGGTCTTGTTGCCGGCGCAGGGCGTTGCGCCCCATCAGCACGCTGGCCTTGGCGGCACGAAGTGCATGCAGGCGACTGAATCCGTCGAATATGGGGAGCGAGGCACTGGCGGAGTAGCCGTTATAGAAGGTACTCACGTCGGTATAGCCGTTGGTCTCAGGGTCGATGGCGCGTCCGAAGTTGTACTGCATGCCTACGTTGGCATCGACCGAGGGCAGGAAGCGGCCTATGGCACTCAGTCTGTTGGCCTCATAGTTATCGAGTTCGAGGGCTGTGCGCTTCACTTGTGCATTGTGCTCCACGGCGTACCGCATACATTGCAGGGCCGTCCACTCCTGTGCCCCTGCGGGGGTGGTGAAGAGTGATAAGTGAAGCGCGAAAAGTGATAAGAGTCGATTCATATACTTGTTTTTTTGCTGCAAAGGTAAACCCTTTCGCCTCTTGGTGCAAGGATTCTTGAGCGCCCAGAGGCAGATTGTCTAAAAATTAGACACTCCTTTGTATGAGAATTAGACACTTTCTTCGTAACTTTGCAGCCAAAACCAAGTATATGAATCATTACGGCACTATACTAATCGTTGATGACAACGCACCCATCCTGACGGCCTTGCGCTACTGTCTGGAGGGAACCTTCGAGCGCATCCTGACGCTGGAGCAGCCAGACAATATCCTCAAGACACTGGCACAGGAAGAGGTGGACCTCGTGCTGCTCGACATGAACTTCACCCTTGGCGTGAACAGCGGACAGGAGGGACTGCTCTGGCTGCGCACCATCCGCAAGCACCACCCGCAGGTGCCCGTGGTGCTGCTGACGGCATACGCCGATGTGAGTCTGGCCGTCAGGGGACTGAAGAGCGGAGCCGCCGACTTCATCGTGAAGCCCTGGGACAACGACGAACTCGTGCGCAAACTGAAGGATGTGCTCGACATGCAGGGGGAGATCGTGACCCTCGACGAGATGGAGGCTGATCATATCCGTCGCACCATCGACCATTGCCACGGTAATCTCTCGAAGGCGGCAGAACTGCTGGGCATCACGCGGCAGACGCTGTATAATAAGATGAAGAGACTGTAGGTAATGATGAGTTAAGAGTTAAGAATTGAGAGTTATGATTACCTGGTGTGTGATGATAGTGGCGGTGGCTATAGTGGCGTGTGCTGTGTGGCTGGTGCGCCGGCAACGGTCGCTGAAGACTCGGGCACATCTGATGCAGGAGGCCATCCGCAATCGCGACTTCACCTTCCGCTTGCCTACTGACGGCTTGCTCCCAGGAGAACGCGCCATGCAGCATACACTGAACCAACTGGGAGAGACCATCCGCCAGCAGGTGAACCAGAACGAGGTGGAATCATGGGAACGACTGACCCGTGTGCTGACTCACGAGATGATGAACTCCACAGCACCCATCACTAGTATCAGTCAGTCGATGCTGGGTCGCGACGATGTGAAGGGCACGCCGCTTGAACCAGGCATCCAGGCCATCTACGACACCAGCCGACATCTAAGCGAATTCGTGAAAAACTATCGTAAGATGTCGGAATTAGAAAAACCCGCTTTGGCCGACATTCCTTTTCGGCCGATACTTGATGACATCTGCAAAGCCTATCCCGATCTTTCTTGGGAGGTAAACATCCCTCAAAATATGATTGTGCGTGCAGATGCTGGTATGCTACGACAGGTCCTGATGAACCTGGCAAAGAATGCGACAGAGGCTGAAGCCAAGAAGATGGTCATCACCCAGATAGAAGACACTGCTTCTCCTACACAGTTGATGCTTTACATCGGCAACGACGGTCTGCCTATCCCCGCCGAGAATCGTCAGTCGCTCTTTGTCCCCTTCTTCACCACAAAGCGCAGCGGAAGTGGTATCGGCCTTTCCCTGAGTCGTCGCATGATGATACAGCAGGGCGGCATGCTCGATCTCGCTGAAAAGCCATTATCGGGATGCCGTGCAGGCTTTATCCTGACTATCGTCGTTACGCGCGCGGGCGTGATAGTAGGTTATAACCAAAAATAACCCGCACTTCTCGCACTTCTTACACCTAACTACCATATAGTCTGGGTGCGGGAAGTGTGAGAAGTGTGGGTTAAAAAGTGAGTAAGGCAACTATATATACGCGCGCGAACGAGAGGCTTTTCAATTCTCTAGAGAATTCACCGCTAAAGTACTGCTTTACGATTCTTAAGTACTGCTTTACGATCCTAAAGTACCCCTTTAGCGCCGTAAAGTGCCCCTTTAGAAACAGTCCAAGGCTTGGAGTGTGTTAGAGGAGGTTAATTATCACAATCAACGAGTTAATTTATCCTAACAACTAAATTATTTAGTTGTATATAACGAAGAATTTTAGTTACTTTGCACTCGGTATTGATTTATTGACGCAAGATTGATGACGAAACTTAAAGCAAGAAGACAATGAAACGACTGACAAATAAAGAGAAGGAAATCATGGACCTGTACTGGAAGCACGGTCCGATGTTCGTCAAGGAACTCCTGGACTATTACGACGAGCCGAAGCCCCACTTCAATACGCTCTCGACGATGGTGCGCATTCTGGAGAAGAACGGGTTCCTGGACCACAAGCAGTTTGGCAACACCTATCAGTACTTCCCCGTCGTATCGGAGAAGGAGTACGGGCGGAGTTCCATCGCGGGCGTGATTCAGAACTACTTCAACAACTCGTACCTCTCAGCCGTCTCTTCGTTTGTGAAGGAGGAGAAGATTTCCGTAGAAGAACTCAAGGAACTGATTAAGCAAATAGAGAATGACTGACTTTCTGATCTACGACGCCAAGGTGGCGGTGCTCATCGCCGTGTTCTACATGTTCTACCGCCTGCTGCTAAGCCGCGAGACGTTCCATCGCGTGAACCGTATCGTGCTGCTGGCGACGGCTGTGGCCTCGTTCGTGCTGCCGTTCTGCGTGATCACGATGCACGAGACGGTGACGGTGGAGGCTGTGCCCACGGTGACGATAGGCGACATCCAGATGGAGCCGATCGCTGAGGCCAGGCCTGAGTGGTGGCAGATCGCACTGCCCATCCTATTCATAATAGGTATGTGCGCGACACTGGGACACACCCTGTTGTCGTTGACCAGAATCATCCTACTAATCCGAAGAAGTGAGCAACACCCGCAGGAGGATGGCACCATCGTCTGCGTGACCGGTAACGCAGCGCTGTCGCCCTTCAGTTGGATGCACTATATCGTGATGAACCGTGCGGACTACGAGGCCCACGATTCCGCCATACTCGCTCATGAACGGGGACACATACGCCTCAGGCACTCCTGGGACCTGCTCCTCGTGGATACCCTCACCGCCCTCCAGTGGTTTAACCCTGCCATGTGGATGCTCCGCAGCGACTTGCGGGCCATCCATGAGTATGAGGCCGACGGTGCAGTACTCTCTTTGGGAATCAACGCGCGTCAATACCAATACCTATTGATTACCAAAGCCGCGGGCATCGGCGGGTACTCCCTTGCCAACGGAATCAGTCACAGTACCCTCAAAAACCGAATCAATATGATGTTACATAAGAAATCGCGCAGCAGCCATCTGCTGAAGCTGCTTGCCCTCATCCCCATCGTGGCCATCGCCCTCGCCCTGAACGCCAAGACCGTCACCGATGTCCGTTACGACGAACCGCAGAAGCAGATTGTCAAGAAAGGCAAGAAGAATGCAACAATCCATTTGGGTGATAATCGGACTGTCGTACAAGTTGTGGAATCTGAAGACCAGAAGACCGAGAATGTGAAGATCACCGTTCATGTCACGGCAGCAAGTGACAATCAACCTGTCGTGGGTGCCATTGGTACCGTGAAGGGAACGAAGAACGGCTCTGTCACGGATAGGGATGGCGTGATGACGATGACGGTACCTGTAGGCAGCATCGTGGAGGTGATGTACGTCGGTCTATCTACCACATCCTTCACCGTGGATGATGCCAAGAGTACGGATATTTACATCTCGCTGCCCAGCGAGGAAGAACCGAGTAATGGTGGAAAGACTTTCGATGTGGTGGAAGAGATGCCTCAGTATCCTGGTGGTCCTTCGGCTCTGATGGAGTATCTGATGAAGAATATCCGCTACCCGAAGGATGCCTTCGATGCAGGTGTTCAGGGCCGTGTGATCATTCAGTTCGTCGTTGGCAAGGATGGCAGCATCAGCGGTGCTCATGTCGTGAAGAGTGTTTCTCCGTCCTTGGACGAAGAGGCTCTCCGCCTGGTGAATAGCATGCCAAACTGGATTCCCGGCAAGCAGAATGGTAAAGCCGTCGCCGTGAAGTACACCGTACCCGTGACTTTCCTCCAGTCAAAGCCGGAAACTGAAAATGCGGATAACGCGGAAGTGACAGAACGTAAAGTGGAAGGATACACCTTTGCAGCCGATGAGACGCTCTTCATTCTGGACGGCAAGCCCATCACGGCTGAGCAACTCAAGCGGGTCGATCCTTCAACGATAGACCACATGGAGGTGCTGAAAGACAAGTCGGCTGTAGAACTCTATGGCGACAAGGCCAAGAACGGTGTCATCGTCGTCACCACCAAGAAGTAATAACTCTCTCTTTATGATGAAGCAAATATGTATGCTGATCCTCGCCCTCCTGACGGTCACCACCGCCAGGAGCGAGGATTTTCAGTCTGCCGATTCCCTACAGATTTGCTTGCAGGCGGGCGATAGTTGCATGAACGACTATAATACTTACGAGGCACTGAAATACTATCGGCAGGCCTTCGCGATGGCCGAGACAGTCGAGACACGGACGAAACTGGCCGACTGCTATTACAAGCGGGCTAATTACCGTGAAGCCTCCGACCTGCTGAAGTTGATTACTGAGGACAGTCTCTCGCACGAGGCTTTCCGCCAACTGGCCCTCAGTTATAAGAAACAGGGCGACAACGACTCCTATGTCTATTGGGCAAGCCGACTGGTAGAGCGCTACCCGATGGACGGAGAGATGGTGGCAGGGCTCATTATGGGCTATGCACAACTTAATCAGCCACAAAGGGGAATTATCTGCGGATTGAAGTACAGTCTGAAGGACTCCACGGATATCCTGGTGCATCGTGCGCTGGCCGACGCCTGGTTCCTGAATCGCGACTTCACAGCGGCTGGCATGTTATACGACCGGTTGTTGGCGCAGGGTGACTCCACGTTTAATACACTCTATTCCGCTGGCATGAGTCACTCGCAGACTGGCAACCTCGAGCGGGCCTACGAGTGTCTGCTCCCTGCGCTCTACCTCAGTCAGATGCAGCACGCGGGCTGTGCCTACCGTCTCGGCGTGGTCTGTGTCGATACCAAACGGTACGAAGAGGGCTTGGGCTATCTGAACCTGGCCACCGAACTGATGAAACCCGACACCACTTCGATGAAGGCCATCACGCTCTCGCAGGGCGAGGGCTATTACCTGACGGACCACTACCCTGAAGCCATCGAGGCCTGGAAACAGCACCTGACCTACAACCCCGGCTCCATTGCTACTTATTATAATATTGCCCAGACCTACGGCATGCTACTCAACGATCACGAGCAGGCAGAAACCTATTATCGTCAGTTCCTGGACTTGGCAGAACGGGAGCCTGCCAACGACAAACTTAGTCCGATGATTCAGCAGGCCAAAGCCATTCTGAAGATTAGAGAACTTAAAAAGGAAAAAGGTTCCTCTACTGGTATTTAAAGGCAAAATATGCACAGACGGAATGATTTTTGTGCAGTTTTTCTTGGATTTCTTTTGTGATTTCGTTGATTTGACGTAATTTTGCACCTTGGAAGCATGACTGCTTAAAATGTTATGGTAGAAATACGTTGGGTATCAGACAAACATGAACTTAAACAATTCATACAGTTCTACTACGATTTATATCGCGGCAGTGAGTGTGCTGTCCCTTTCCTTTACTTTGACGAGGAGGCGACATTGCGCAGTGACAAGAATCCATCGTTTGAGTGTTGTGAGGCACAGTATTTCCTGGCTTACAGGGACGGAAAGGTCGTGGGGCGCGTGGCCGCCATCATCAACCGTAGGGCCAACGAGCGATGGAACTGTCATCAGGTGCGCTTCGGGTGGTTCGACTTCATCGACGACATCGAGGTCTCGACAGCCTTGCTGAAGGCCGTAGAGGACTGGGGCAAGGAGCGTGGCATGACGGAGATCGCCGGTCCGCTGGGCTTTATCGATACCGACCGTGAGGGTATGCTGGTGGAGGGTTTCGACCAACTCAGCACGATGTATGTGAATTATAACTATCCCTACTATCCGCAACACATGGAGCGCATCAGCGGCTTCAAGAAGGACAACGACTACGTGGAATGTAAGGTGAAGGTGCCAGAGACGGTGCCTGATAAGTTCGCGAAGATCACGGAGATGGTGCGTCGCCGCTATGGACTCAGGGTGCATAAGTTCACGCGCCACGAACTCATCGAGGAAGGCTACGGACGACAGGTGTTCGACCTGCTCAACGCGACCTACAAGGATCTCTACGGCTTCAGTCAGTTGTCGGACAAGCAGATCGACAAACTTGTCAACGACTATATCAAGATTGCCGACTTGAATCTTGTCACCGCCATCATGGACGGCGACAAGATGGTAGGCTTCGGCATTACGTTCCCTTCTTTTTCAAAGGCTTTGCAGAAGACGCGCGACGGACGGCTGTTCCCCTTCGGCTGGTGGCATGTGCTGAAAATCCTGAAGTGGCATAAGACACCCGTGGTCGATCTGCTGTTGATCGGCGTGCTGCCCGAGTACCGCTCAAAGGGAGCCAATGCCCTGATCTTCGACGACCTGATCCGTCAGTTCCAGGCCTACGGCTTCGAGTGGGCAGAGACAGGTCCCCAGATGGAGACCAACGAGGGCGTGCTCTCCCAGTGGCAGTATCTGGAGGCTACCATCCATCGTCGCCACCGCTGCTACAGGAAACTCCTGTAATCACTGTATCTCTATCAACTTGACTTCGGAGTTGAGACCGCTCTTCACGGGCTCCCAACTATCGTATGTGGTGCGCTTATAGTTGATATCCACCACGTTGATCTCTTCCATCTTACGCCATTTCACACCCCGACGGTCCAGGTCTGCAATGCGGTTGGCAGGCAGGTTGGTCACCTCGATGCGGATCTCGTTGTCGCCTTTCTTCAGTGTATTCCTACAGTCGAGGATATAGGGTACCGACCAAGCACAGCCGATGAATGTTCCGTTGATATAGACGCGGGCAGACTCCCGCACGTCGCCGAGGTCGATCTGCCAGTTCTTGGCTTCCTCTTTCTTAGATAATCGTACATGGGTGGTATAGACACCTGTGCCCATAGTAACCTTGACGCTGTCGTCGTCGAGGGTCTCCCAGGTCTGTGGGGCGTTGAGGGTAAAGGTCTTCTCCACCTTCGGGGCTTCCTCGATGAAGGAGAGCGTCCATGGCGATGATAGGGGCAGAGTCATCCCAGGCTCTCTAGATAGCCCAGGGCTGCCAGGAATCCTAGAATCCTTAGAATCGTAGGTCTCCAGGATCATCGATTCGCCGCTACGGAGGCAGAGGTCGATGCTGTCGCCAGTGATCTGGGCGGGAGTGATGTCGCCATTGAGGGGATTGAACCAGACGGCATCCTTGAAATCGACGGCCAAGGGCAGACGGCCGTGGATGTCCTCAGGCGAGAGGTTGGCGATAAAGTAGTGATAGCCAGTCGCATTCTTGCGGCGGATGGCTTTCAGACCCAGTTTGGCCTTCATGGCTTCGGGCTTGGCGGCAGCGTTCATCTCCGCCACGCTGGTGCCATAGATGATCTTAGCCCCTTGAGCCTTCAGTGCGTCAATGTGGGTTTTCACCGTCTCAGGCATATTGCCGGAACCGGGGATGATAAGGCCGCGGTAGCGCGTGCCGCCCTCTGTCTCCAGCATACCGTCCTGATAAGTGACGTTCATGAGCAGGCGCTCACTGATATAGTCGCAGTCGAAACCGGCACGGTCGATGTCGAGGATGGTCTGGCGGAACCCGGGAGCGAGTTCTCCCATGACATGGATGGCAAACTGCATCAGGAGTTTGTCGGGCTTCTTCTGCCACATGTCACGGATGGGCAGATAGACGAGGAAGTCGTTGTCGGGCTGTCCCCACTGCAGGAAACTCTGACAGCGTTCCACATACTGCATGAAGTAGGGGGCATCGCGCCAGATGCTGTTCGTGGGCGACATGTCGATGCTGGCATAGAACTTCCAGCCCGGCCAGGGATCGTCCTTCGGTGAGTAACAGGTACCGTGGAAGAACATATGGTTCACACCCGCGCAGAACATCAGGTCGAGGTCGGGCTTAAACTGGGAGAGCGACGTGCGGAAGTGCTCCGTGAGCCAGGTGAAGGTCTCGCTCGACGTATAGGGCTTGCCGCAGACATGGGCTGCCGACGGGGCATATTTGAACATTGAGTAATCGGAGTCGTTCTTGCGCGTCTTGCCAGGGTCGGTGCGCAGTCCCTTGATGCCGAGGTCGGAGAGACCGAAACCCTCAATCTCGGGGATATCGACAGCAGCGTAGCAGTCGATGAGGTTGGCGGGGGAGCCGTGCGCCTGGTTACGGGTGATGGCACCGTGGGAGTGGGCCCAGGCCGTCCACTGTTGGGTGAAGTTCTCGAGCAACAGGTCACTGAGTGTCTCACGGTAATCGCTCAACACCTTTGTGTCCCCGTCCTGGAGTTGTGGGAAGTAGTCCTGAAGTCTGTAGCCGCGGCGCTGTTCGAACTCATCGAGCAGGGAGGGCGTCCAGGTGGCTGCCTCCACCTCGTAGGAGTCGTTGAAGAACGTGTGGGGATAAGGGGTGTGGGTGCGCTCGAAGGCGGCTTCGATATGACGGAGGTAGTTGCCCACGGCCTGCCTGTCGAAGTGGTCGATCACCCAACCTTCGCCACCAGGGGCGGCGCGCTTCACCTTCATCACACCATAGCGCACGAAGAGGGCTACCACGTCCCAGCGACCGCTCTCCCCGGGACTCCAGGTCAGTTGGCCGTCGCTGACATACTCCGTCACGTCATAGGCCTTACCCTGGTGGTAGGCCATCACCTTCTGGAGACGACTGTATGGCGCATCCTTCTCCGACACTTTCAGTTCGAGGTTACTGACGCTTTTGCCATGGAAGACGGTATCGACAAATACGGCCTTGCAGGCACTCTCCTCCAGTGGTACCCACGGTCCGCCGAAGGGCCATCCAGTACCTGTGGCCATATCCACCTCGATGCCTGTCTGCTGGCCGATGGCCTGCACCTGCCGTAGCATCTCCATCCATTGGTCGGAGAGGTAGGGGATGTTGTTGGCCTGATTGCCTTGGACACCGTAGAGGGGGGTAATCTCCACGGCACCGATACCGTGGTCGGCATACTGCTGCATGGTCCACTGCAGGTTGTCCTTATCGACAGCGGAGCCCAGCCACCACCAACGGGTGCCGGCCTTCGCCTCCTGTGATGGAACCGGCCACGTCTGAGCAGTCAAAGGTAAAAAGGTAAAAAGGTAAAAGGGTAAAACACCTAATACGATCCTCTTAAACCATTGCGAATGGATTGTCTTCATATTTCTTACTCTTTTACTTTTTGGCCTTTTTATTTTTTTACCGTCAATAGTTTGTAGTATTCCGTAGTGCCGAGAAGGAAGCAGCCCGTGCCGTAGTCCTCGAAGTCGGGTACGGAGGTGAAGGTGACAGGTTGTCCGGCAGATGGATCCTTGCCCGTGCCCTGGTTCCAGCCGAGGAAACCGTCGCTGTGCAGACAACTCTTCAGGGCCTCCCATGCCTTGTCGCAGGCAGGGCGATAGTCCTTGGCCTTCAGCAAGCCGTTTCGGATGCCCCAACTCATGCCATAGAGGAAGAGGCCCGTACCTGTCATCTCGGGATCAGGGTAATCGACATCGCTCACCAGACTGGCATGCCAGAAACCATCCTCGTGCTGGCACTTCAGCAAGCCCTCGCTCATCATCAGGAAGTCCCTCTTCAGTTCTTTATAGGCTTTGTCTTTCGGCGACAGTTGGTTCATGCTACGCACCAGGGCCGCATACACCCATCCGTTGCCGCGGCTCCAGTAACAGTCCTTGCCGTCCTTTTCCTTATAGGGGGGCACGTAGTCGGCATCGCGCCACCACAGTCCGTCCTTCTCGTTGAAGAGGCCTCCGCCACACTCGTTGCGGCTCCACAGATACATCTTCAGCGCATGGTCGCGATACTTGGTGTCGCCCGTCAGTTTGGCTATCTGCATATACAGGGGCATGGCCATCTGTATGGCGTCTATCCACGTCCACCATCCGTACAGTGAGTTCACCTCGGTCTTGGCCTTGGGCGTGGAGGTCTGCTTCTTGGTGTTGGGCGTTTGCATCTGGTGGTCCAGGTTGGCTATCACGTTAGCAAGCAGTTCCTTGTAGTCCTTGCCGGTGTAGGGCAGCAGTTCTACGTAGGTCTGTCCGCAGCACTGGTCGTCGGCATCACATGTGTTGACGCCGTTGCGGGGTGTCCATTGATGGAAGTCTGCCCATTGTTTGGCATAGGCGATGTAGCGCTCCTGGGGATCGACGGCGTTGAGGGCCATCAGCCCTTCATAATAGACGGCACGTGTCCAAAGCGATGAGGGCCGGATCTTATTGACATTCGTCGGCAGGGTGGGGTCACTGTACTTCGCCATGAAGTAGTCGTTGGCGGTCTGTGCTGCCTTGAGCACGTCGTTCTGAGCCTTTACCGCAAAGATGGTGCAGCATACGAGGCAGAGGGTGAGGAATCTTTTCATAAGTTCTTATTTTGTTTCAAGTTTTGTAATGACGGTTTTGCATTCCTTACTGTGGGTCTTCAGGGTAATCTTAGAGGGCGACTGTCCGGCACGGAGGATAACGAGGGCAGAACCCTGCCACAGGCGGCGATGGTCGGTGACGTTCAGTTCCTCGCTGTTGATGTCGCCATTGGAGACGGCCACGATGCGGGCATCACCCTCCACGTCGAACTGAAGGTCGTCCTCCGCTGTCAGCACCCGTCGGCCCTTGCTGTCGATGGCCGTAATACGGAGGTGCTGCAGATCCTGACCGTCGGCCTGCCAGTGGCTGTTGTCGGGCTCAACCTTCAGGCGAACGGCCTTGCCGGTGGTCTCCAACTGGTGACGGGCCACGACCTTACCGTCCTGATAGGCGATGGCTTCCAGTTTGCCGGGCTCGTAGTCGATTTCGCCCCACTGGATCAGGTTGCGCAACTTCGGATCCTTCGAGTTCTCCTTGCGCCCGAGGCTACGGCCATTGAGCAGCAATTCCACCTCGTCGGCATTGGTATATGTGACTAGGTTTGCCTTCGACCCCTCAGGACGGTTCCAGCATTCCGACTGAAAGTCGTTGCCCATCTTCACGCCGTTCCACATCTCGGCATTCTCACTCTCGAGGATAGCCAAATGCACCAGTGGTTCCTCGGGCTTGAAGAAGGAGCGCATGAAGTAGGCTTTGGGCTTCGGTTCCAATGCGATGTCGAACACACCCTGTGCCCACCCCTTGGCGGGCCATCCAAAACTCTCGCCCAGATAGTCGATGGCCCCCCAGTAGGCCAGCCCGACCACCTTGTCACGATCCATCTCAAAGAAATTCGGTCCCATGGCCTGTGTCGAAGCCTCGCTCTGGTAGAACGTCATCCACGGGAAGCGGCGCCCGTCACCTGGGAAGTACATATAGCGGTAGTTATAGGCCTGTATATCCGTCAGCATCGCCAGGTCGCAGGGCAGGGAGTCGGTCTCCCAGTTGCGGTAGCGGGGATGCATGGCCACGGTCACCTTGCGGGTGGAGTCGTAGCGTTCGAGTACGGGCTTCATCATCTTGTAGCAGGTCACGCCCCAGTCATCGAACGGCTGGTTGGGATCCTGTTGCAGTTCGTTGCCGAGGCTCCACATGATCACACTGGGCGAGTTGCGGTCGCGCTTAATCCACTCTGTCACGTCCTGTGCCCAATGGTTAAAGAAAGGCACGCGCCCGCCCGTGTGCTGTTTCGTCCACTTATCGTAAAGTTCATCCACCACGAGGATGCCGTATTGGTCGCAGAGTCTGATGAAGTCACGACTGTAGGGATTGTGCGACGTACGGATATGGTTGATGCCGAACTGCTTCATCAGTTGCAGGCGCTTCTCGATGGCACGTGGATAGGCAGCGGCTCCCAGGGCACCCAGCGTATGGTGGTTGGCGTAGCCCTGCAGCAGCACCTTCTTGCCATTGACCTTCAAACCGAATGCCGGCCCGAATTCGATGGTACGGATGCCGAACTGCTCGGTCACCTCATCGGCCACGCTGCCGTCTTCCCGCAGCAACTGGGCTACGGCACGATAGAGTCTGGGTGAGTCCAACTCCCAGAGTTGCGGATGGGGAATCTCCATCTCCTCGCCCTTGATGGTCAGACTACGGGTCTGCGGGTTCCGTCCGCACTGGACTTCTTTCTCTGCCACAAGCCTACCGTCGGGGTCGTAGATCTTCACCAGCATACGCGTCTCCTTGGCCTTGGTGCGATCGGTAAAGTCTGCCGAGACGCTCACAAACTGGTTGTCGCGGGTGGTGATATAGAGCGGATGGCGCCTGAAGTAGAGGTCTGACGGCGTGGTCACAAGACTGACGTTGCGGAAAAGTCCGCCGCCGGTAAACCAACGGGAGTTCTTCTCTCCCATCGAACTGGCCTTCACCACCAGCATGTTGTCGCCCTCCTTTAGCAGGTTTGTCACATCGATCTCGAAGCCTACATAGCCATAGTCCGTTCCGCCAATGCGCTGTCCGTTGAGATAAATATCAGCCACATACATGATACCCTCAAAGTCGAGCAGTATCCTCTTTGATGTCTCACTTTTAATGTCTGATGTTTCATGTTGAATGTTCAATGTCTTTCTGTACCAGCCAGCGCCCATCTCCTTGAAGCCGCGGGGAGAGAGGCGGCTCTTGATGTTGGCTGCGGCGTCGGAGTTGTCGGGCCGCTCGTCGGACGAAGGTTCCACCCAAGGTTGCTCTATCTGGAAATCATGGGGTACGTCGATCATCTGGGCATCAGTGAAAAGGGAATCGCGACTGAACTCCCAGCCAAAGTTAAGGTTTTCTACATTCCGCTGTTGTGCCATGGCAGTGGTGGCTGTCATGAGCGTCATGGAAATGGTAAGCAGCAGTCGAATCATATAGCAATATTAGTTTGTTTTGCTGCAAAGATAGTAATAATTGTGCAATTAAAACCACTAATATTGTACAAAATTCTGGATATTCGTACAAATAGGTAGATAATAATTGGAGATAAAAGGCTATCTTTGTGGCCAGAAGATAAAACTAGAAACGGAGATGAAGAGAAAACTGTTATACCTGCTTTTGACTTGTTGCCTGCAGCCTGTTTTGGCCCAGGGTGTTTATAATGTACGTGACTACGGTGCCGTAGGTGACGGTAAGACGCTCGACAGTCCTGCCATCAATCAGGCCATACAGGATGCTGCCGGTAAGGGTGGCGGACAGGTCATCCTCCCCGCAGGCACTTATCTGTGCGGGAGCATCCGTCTAGACAATGATATTGATTTGCATCTGATGGCCGGGGCGAAGATCCTGGCAGCACCTGCGGAGATGAAGGCATACGACGAGAGCGAGGTGTTCGGGGCTCCCGAATACCAGGATGGCGGACATACCTACTTCCACAATTCACTGATCTGGGCGGAGGCCAAGCAGAACGTGAGCATCACGGGGCAGGGCATGATCGACGGCGAGGGACTGACGAAACGCGACACCGAACAGGCGGGAAACGTGCAGGGCGGCAGTATCGGAACGGGTGACAAGGCTATCGCCTTGAAACTCTGCAAGAATATCCTGATACGCGACATCACCGTCTTCCGGGGCGGGCACTTTGCCATCATCGTGACAGGCTGTGAACGGGGAACCATCGACAATGTGACCATCGACACCAATCGCGACGGCATCGATATCGATTGCTGTAAGTACCTCACCGTCTCGAATACGAAGGTGAACACGCCCACGGACGATGCCATTGTCCTGAAAAGTTCCTACGCCCTGAAACAGCCTGTGCTCTGCGAGCACATCCTTGTGACCAACTGTCTGGTGACAGGCTATAAACTGGGCACTTTCCTCGACGGTACTTATGTGCCGGAGAAGGTGAACTGGGTATGTGGACGCATCAAACTCGGCACGGAGTCGAATGGCGGCTACAGGAATATCACTATCTCAAACTGCACCTGTATGTGGAGCAGCGGACTGGCCTTCGAGGAGGTCGATCAGGGACGGATGGAGAATGTCACCGTCTCGAACATCTCCATGAGTCACGTGCACCACTATCCCATCTATATCACGACGGGCTGTCGCAACCGTGGTCCCAAGGAGCGCATGGAGGTATCCTCGGCCCGTGACATCTATATCAATAATGTGGTGGCTGATGACTGCGACTCCCTGGCGGGTATCATCATCACCGGCATGGCGGGTGAACCCATTCGCAACGTGTCGCTCTCGAACATCCGTATCCAGTACCGGGGTGGGGGACAGAAGGTCGATACGCCCTATCGCGAGCAGGGCACGAACTATCCCGAACCCCGTTGGGCAGGACCCACACCGGCCTATGGCCTCTATGCCCGTCACGTTGATGGCCTCATATTGCGCAATGTGCGCTTTGAACTGCTGCGCCCTGATGAGCGCCCGGATATCCTGTTGGAAGACGTTAAAAACGAAGATATACAACCATGAAGAAGTTTATCCTATCTATCCTTTGTCTGCCCGTGGCACTGGCCTTACAGGCACAGTGCATCGACAGTGTCTTGAATAAGACGAGTGACCAACCCATTAATTTTGCCGTGCAGGTGCCTGACGGCAACTACCGCGTCACGGTGACCATCGGGGCCAAGAAACGTGCCGCTCAGACGGTGGTACGTGCGGAGTCGCGCCGCCATTACACCGACCTGATATCGACCAAGAAGGGGAAGTACGAGACTGTCACGTTTGTGGTGAACAAGCACCAGCCGGAAATAGACGAGAAGAATAGTGTCAAACTGAAGCCCCGCGAGGTGGAGTACAACAACTGGGACGACTCCCTGAACCTCCAGTTCTGTGGTCCGTCACCGGCCGTGCAGCGTATCCGAATCGAACCCGAAAAGGAGGCAGTGACGGTCTTCCTTTGTGGCAACAGCACCGTGGTGGATCAGGAGAAGGAACCCTGGGCTTCGTGGGGACAGATGATTACCCGCTGGTTCGACGATAAGGTGGTGATTGCCAACTATGCCGAGAGCGGCCTTTCCGCCACGACCTTCCTGGCGCAACTGCGACTGGACAAGATCCTGACCCAACTCCGTGAGGGCGACTACGTGATCTGTGAGTTCGGCCATAATGATGAGAAGGAGAAACGACCTGGCGACGGGGCTTGGTACAGTTACTCCCGTAACCTCAAGATCTTCGCCGATCGTGTGCGTGAGCAGGGTGGTCACATCATCTTCGTGACACCGACGGCCCGCCGCTTCTTCAACGATGACCAGAAGACCTTGAAGAACACCCATGGCGACTATCCTGAGGCCATGCGGACGGTGGCCCGTAGGGAACAGGTGCCTGTCATCGAACTGAACGGCATGACACATACCTTCTACGAAGCATTGGGTTTCGAGGGCTCAAAGCGGGCACTGGTCCATTATTCTGCCAATACCTTCCCCGACCAGCCCAAGGCCCTGGCCGACAACACCCACTTCAATCCCTTTGGTGCTTGGGAAGTGGCGAAGATGATTGTCATGGGTCTGAAACAGATGCAGTCGCCGTTGGCTGACCACCTGCGGGCAGACTGGCAGGATTTCGATCCTGCACAGCCAGATGATCCCGATACTTTCGTGTGGTATCCCTCCGGAAACGCCAATATCACCAAGCCCGACGGCAATTAATCGGTCGGAGTATCGGCCTGGTGCCTGCCGTATTTACTGGGTGCCACACCATATTTCTCCTTAAAGCACTTGTAGAAATAGGCAGGTGTCTGGAAGCCGACCTTGTAACTGATCTCCGTCACATTGAGGTCGCCTTCTATCAGCAGTTCAGCGGCACGCTTCAGGCGTTCTGTCTGGAGGTAGTTGTTGGGCGACATGCCTGTCAGTTCCTTCATCTTCCCATAGAACTTGGTACGGCCCATCTTGAGTAGGGCTGCCAGGGTATCGACGTTGAAGTCGGGTTCACCCATGCGGCGGCTGACAATGGTTTCCACCTTTTCCCTGAAGCGTTTGTCGGCCTCGTCAGTGATGATGACCTGCTGGGGCGCAGGCTGACTGTTGTCGGCAGGTTGTATGCGATTGTACCACTTGATGAGTTGGGTGATGCGCAGGATCAGCAGTTCGTAGTTACAAGGCTTTACGATGTAGTCATCGGCCCCGGCCTTATAGCCGCGCAGCAGGTGGTCGTCACCGTCGAGTGCTGTCAGCATGATCACGGGGATGTTCTGGAGTGCTTCGTCGGCCCGCAGTTTCTTGATGACGTCATAGCCGGTGATATCGGGCAGCATGATGTCGCAGAGGATCAGGTCGGGACGGCTGGCCTGCATGCTGTTAAGCGCCATCTCTCCACTGCCATAGCAGACGGTCTTGAAGAACTGTCCTACACTCTCGTTGATCTGATCCTGCATGTCGGGATCGTCTTCGATGATGGCAACCGTATAGTCGTTGTAGGCTTCGGCCTGTAGTTCCTTGACTTCCTTTAACGGCTGGTTTCCCATAGAGGTGGTATCGATGGCCGCAGCACTGGCGTAGTCGCTGGCAGAATAGACATCCTCCGTGGCGGGCAGTGTCACGGTGAAGCGAGAGCCTCCTTTGTCAGACACACGCTCATATCTGATGTGCCCCTTATGCAGCACTGACGACTGGTAGGCGGTGTAAAGGCCGATGCCCATGCCGCCTTGGGAAACATAGCCATGCATGAATGGCTGATAGAGTTGCGGCACCTGTTGCGGACTGATGCCAGGACCATTGTCTTCGACGGTTATCGCCAGTTGTTCGCCTTCTTGTCTTATCTTCAGACTGATCGTCCCGCCATTGGGCGAATACTTCACAGCGTTGCTCAGCAAGTTAAAGAGGATGGTTTCCACCAGATGGGGATCGAAGGCCATCTCATATTGTTTGGCAAAGGGGGTGAAAATCATGGTCTGCTCTTTCTTGCTGGCCATGTCGCGGAACTCGTCGAAGATCGTCCGTGCCAGTTTGATGATATCAGCCTTCATCACGGCAAGTCGCAGATTACCTGTGTTGATACGGCGGAATTCCATCAACTGGTTGACGAGTTTGGTCATCCTTCGGGTTCCTCTCCTGATGGTCTGCACGGCAGAACTCGACACCCGCTCTTCGTTCCCCTTTTGCTTTAGTTTGTCGGCGGCGCCGGAGATGATGGCTAATGGCGTACGGAACTCGTGGACGATGTGTGTGAAGAAGTTCAAACGGAAGTTGGTGAGTTCCTTCTCCATCTTGATCTGCTGGTGCAGTTTGAAGTTGCGCTTCAGGTTGTGCAAGATGTAGAAGCCTAAGGCACTGATCAGCGACAGCCAGATAAGCCAGGCCCACCAGGTGTTGTACCAGGGCTGCAGGATGCGGATGGTAAAGGTGGTTTTCTCGCCCCACTGGTTGCTCTTGCCGAGGGCTCGTACCTTGAACCGATAGGTGCCGGGGCGCAGACCATTGTAATGTGCCAGGTGTTCACTGGTTAGCGGTAGCCAGTCTTTGTCAACACCTTCCATGAAATACTGGTATTGTGTGGAACTGCGATCGGCGAAATCGAGGGTCGAGAAACTTAGTACGAGTGCATTCTGGTCGTGTTCCACTGTCAGCCGGTGGTCGTGCGGCGACAGGTACTGGCTGATGCCATTGATGCTGATGGAGGTGATGATGGGCTGATGCTCAGCCGTGATTTCCTGACTGGCAACCTGTGTGGGTGACAGCATCATCAGTCCGTAGATCGTTCCAAAAAGCAGTCGTCCGTCACTGAGCATAATAGCACAGTTTTCCGTATAGATATTACTCTGGGTCATCCGCCCGAATTGGTAACTGCTCACCTTCATGCTTCTGCTAATGCTACTGATACCATTGTCCGTACCGACCCAGATATTTCCCTGACGGTCTTCCACGACAGAGTAGGCATTATAACTGGACATGCCTTCGTGCGGGGTGAAGGTCTTCTCCACTTTGAGCAGTCCGTCGTCTGCCTCGCAGCAGAGCAGTCCGCCCCCTCGGCTACCTACCCAGAGGTGTCCGTCGCTGCTATAGATCAGACTGATGACTTCGTCGAAAGGAAGACGCTCGTTGTCCATATTGGAGCATTGGAAATCATCGTCACTGACCTTCTCTTTCTTCAGGTCAAGGCTATAGATACCGTTGTTGGTGGCTACCCATAGTCGTCCGTCCTTACCGATCTCCACGCGGCGCAGCAGACTTTCATTATACGAGCGCTTCAGGAACTGTTGACAGTCCAACGTGCCATCGTTTCTCAGACGTACCATGAACAGTCCTTCTCCCCAGGTGGCAATCCACATCCGTCCCTGTTGGTCCTCCGCGATGTCGTAGATATGCTGGGCAGGGAAATTGGTCTGTCGGCCGTCGATGTAGAGACCGTTACCCCGAGTACCTGTCCATAGATGTCCCAGGCGATCCCTCTTCTCCATATAGACAGTGGCACCCAACTCTTTGATCAGTTGGAGTCTGCCAGTCTGTATATCGAAAAGGTACAGGCGATTGTCTCTGGTGCTGATGGTTACATGGTTCTCGTCGCTTTGGTATGCCATGCGCACGTAGTTGCGCCAGTTGCCCTGTTTGCCGGGGTCGGGGTAGTAATAACTGGCGTTCAGTCCGGTAGGTGGCATAATGCAGTTGATGCCAGTCAGGTCTTCGCCCAACCAGATGCAGCCGCTTCGGTCAATCAGGATATTGTTCAGGTAGTTACTGCCGATGATGGGACATGTGTCGGAGGCAGAGTAATGCTGCATCTGGTCTTTCTCCAGGTCATAGACGTACAGGCCGTTGCCATGACTGGCGATATAGTAAAGGTCGTCTTTACCTTTGGTAATATTGTAGCGGCGCACGCGATCGACAGTCGTTTCCACACCGTCCATGAAGTTGAACTGCCGCACCTCTCCCTCGCGTGGGAACAGCCAGAGCGTGCCTGACGGGTTGCTGACGAAATGGTTCCCGTCGAAGCGCTGCATCACGAAACCTTTCTTGACCTCATATTGTAAGGAGCGTGTCAACTGACCATTGGCGGGATTCACACAGAAGGTGCCGCCTTGTGTCATGATGATCCATTGGTCGTGCCACTCGAAACTGCCTGTCACTACGGGGACATCCTCTGTGACGGCAGTCTTCTTCAGCAACTTACCGTCGAGGTCGAACACGTTTATTTCATTCTGGGTGGTCAGTGCCAGCAGACGCTTCCCGACGGTTTGCGCCTTACGGTAACTCGCCTCCGTACTGACGGTACGTGGCTTCCCGTTATGGTCGATGACCGTCATACCGCCCTGCGTCATCACCCAGAAGCGACCCTGGTCGTCTCTGATGGCATCATATACATGGTTGTGGGGGAGCGTTCCTCCTTCCTTCGTGTAGTCCTGGCAATTGAAAGTACCGTCGGCGGAGGCTTTGACACGGCGCACACCCGATTCGTCGTCATACATCCAGAGTGCACCGTACTTGTCCTTCGCAAACTTACGGTACGACTGATGGTCATCGCCCCGTCCAGTATAGTCCACAAACCGTCCGCTCTCCATGTCGAAACAGGCAAACTGGTAGGTCGATGTCTGCATCCACAGGTGGCGCCCGTCATCGTCGGGCAGCACATAGCCCAGTACGGCGTGCATCCCGCTGGTGCCGATATTGTAGAAACTATGGAACTGGTATCCGTCGTAGCGGCACAGGCCGTTGGCCGTGGCCATCCAGATGAAGCCATCGGCATCCTGTGCCATGTCGAAGATCTGGTTACAGGGTAGTCCGTCGGCGATGCTGATATGGCGGCTGATGGTCAAAGGCCTTTCCTGCGATGCAAGCGTAGGAAAGACTGCTGACAGGCATAGCAGTAGTATAGTTAGTCTCCTCATTTTTGGTTCTTAGCGTAGTAATCTTAGTCGCTGCAAAGATACACATTTTTCTGAGAAAACGAACAAAAAAAAAGAAAAAATAGAAGACGGACCCACATCCTTGTGAGTCCGTCCGTATTGTTGACTATTCGTATTTCGGTCAATAGCCGGGGTTCTGCCAGGCAGCCTTCTGGGCATCGCTCAGGTTAGAGCCGTCCTCATTTTGCAGGGCATCGATAAATGCCTGAGGAATCGGGCGAAGTTCATGTTTGTTGGCTGTGATGTTTGGGGCTGCTTCAGGATTGAAAGCCTTAGCGCGCTTGATCAGCAGGCCTGCGCGGCTCAACTCTTCCCAGCGGTTCCACTCACCGAGCAACTCACGGGTACGCTCGTTGAAGATGAAGTTCAGCATGCGGTCGTAGTCACTCGTAGCACCGATGGCGGAGAGAATAGCCTCATCTTCTTCAGGCAGTTGAGTATAACTTGCAATCTGAAGGTTGGAGGCTGCCGTTGTCTCCTCAATACCTGTTGAGAGGTAATAGGTGTTCTTGTGCAGGTGAGAAGCGTAGTAGGCCTCTGACATGGTCATCGTCTTACCATCAGCATCCTTACAGTTGGAGTTATTTCCAGCGATAGAGTTGTCTGTCATTCCACCGTCAGCCTTTAGGAAGGCCATGGAGCCATCCGTATAATAACTGCGATCCTCACCGTCCTTCCACTGACCACGGGCACGAAGCACGTTCACCGTAGCAATGGCATCCTGGTACTTGCCTTGACGCACCTGAGCCTCTGCCTTGACCAGATAGGTTTCACCCGTACGGGCCATGATGACATCGCGGTGGGCATCGCCTTTCTCTGCGGTACGGCTACCGTCAGCAGTCTTGTTGATGCCACAGAAGACATTAGAGGTTGCGGTATTGCCGCTTACGCCGTAATTATACAGTACATAGGTTCCATTGATAAAGTTGACAAAAGCGTTGGGCACCCACTTGCCTGTCTCGGGATTAACGAAAGTGTGAGCCACTGCACCACGACCGAAGGTGCCATATTGACCCTCAAGGTCACGTGTGTCTTTCTTGTTGTTCAGGATGAAGATAATACCCTCGTCACCGATGTTTGGAGCCTGTTCTGTTGTGATACCGGGGTTGGCTTCTGCAACAGCGGCACCATCCTTGGCATAGTTGTTCAGACCATAGACAGTCTTGAAGGTCTTCCACATACGGGCATCGTTTACATTGTCGAAAGCAGAATAGGTATATTCTGTCGGGCGACAGCGCTGGAAGTCCATTTCACCGATGTAGGCACCACGACGCACCCAGGCATCAGAGAAGTTGGAGAACTGCGGAGAGAAGTAATTATAAGTACGGTTTCCGAAGCGCCCCTGTGTAGTAGCGTCGCCATTGTGCTCTGCAGCCATCAGAATCTCGCTCAGTCCCTCATTCGGGCAGTTGATGCCAGTCCAATTGGCATACAGATCGCCATAGTTATCTGCCAGCGGACAGGCTGCAATCACCTCGTCGCAGAGAGCGATGACGCGGTTTAGGTCGGTATCCTTGTTGTAACTGCCGTTCCAACTGCTGTTGCGCTCTGACTGACGGAACAGAAGGGCTTTTGCCAGGAAGTGGGCTGCTGTATATTTGGTCCAAGTGCCATTGCCACGCCACTTGTCTTTCGGCAACATATTGTAGGCCTGCTCCAGATCGGAGATTACTTGGTTCAAGGTCTCTTCAGCAGTAGAGCGGGTGTAATCCTTCTTGGCTTCGCCGTTAATAGGTTCTGTCTGGATGACCACACCACCATACTGTGCAAACAGGCGATAGTAGTTGTAACCACGCAGGAAGTATGCCTCACCCAATGCAGTGCTACGCTCATTCAGATCACTCAGTTGCTCTGCCTTTGAAATCACGAGGTTAGCCGTAGAAATACCGTAATACATCTGATTCCACAGACCAGATACGGGAGGACAGTTGTTGTTTGCTGCACCCAGAGCGGTTGTACAGTCAAGCGGCTGCAGACGCTGGTCGTATGTGTTCCAAGGCTCAGAAGTCAAGTCTGCACCATTGGTGAACTCATCACAGCCATAGAGGGTGATACCATAGGCCCACTCGTAGCCGAAGTGCCAGCGGATATTTGCGTATAGACCAGAGGTCATAGCCAAGGCACCATCTTCTGTCTCAAGCAGTGCATCTGTATAGAGATGTCCGGCATCCTCTTTCAGGAAATCATCACCACAAGAGGTAGTGCCCAGCAGCGTAAGCATTGACAATGCACCGCATACGATTTTGTTACTGATATATTTCATATTATATATTCCTTAATTAAATGATTATACACTACACTGATTAGAAATCAACCTGCAGGCCCACTGTAAAGCCACGATTGTAGTATGTCCAACCCGTGTCAAGGTCCATGAAGTCAATGGAGGAGTAAAGCATACCCAGATTCTTACCTTGGACGTAGAGTTTCAAGTTGCTCAGGCCAATCTTGTCAATCAGTTTGTGGTCGAAGTTGTAACCCAGTGACAGGTTACGGATCTTGATGAACGACGCATCCTGGAATCCTAACAGTGAAGAGTAGGAGTCTCCACCGGCAGTGCTATAGACAGGCTTCTGCCACTCAGCACCAGTGTTATCGGGGCGCCAGTAGTCAATATCGCGCTGCTGATACATACCGTACTGGCCTTCACCACCTGTACTGATCATATACTTGAAGCGGCCCTGCAGTTCGAGAGTCAGTTCCAGACCCTTCCAACTGAAGGTATTGCTCCATCCTGCGGTCAGGCGAGGATTCTTGTTGCCCAGGATCACACGGTCGTCAGCGGTAATCTTATAGTCACCGTCCTGATCAACGGGCTTCACGCTACCGGCAGTGAACTTATGGCCGTTCTCATTGAACTTAGCCATCTCGGCGGCGTCGCTCTCCTGCCAGAGACCGTCGCTTTCATAGCCGTAATAGACTGCGATGCTCTCGCCAATGAACCAGGCGTTGGTGATATCGTCTTCACCGTTCGACAGTTCCTCGATCTTGTCCTTCTGTAATGCAAAGTTCAGGTTGGAATTCCAGGTGAACTCCTTTGTCAAGACGGGAATCAGGTTCAATGTCACCTCAATACCCTTATTGCTGGTCTTACCGATGTTTGCCATCATGGAGGGATAACCTGAAAGCGAAGGAATCGTCATAGCCATCAGCAGGTCTTTGGTGGTAGAGGTATAAAGGTCAATCGTACCACCGATGCGGCCCTTCAGGAAACTGAAGTCGATACCAAAGTTCCACTGCGTGGTCTTCTCCCATGACAGGTTCTTGTTAGGCATCTTGTTCTGGCTGTTAGTGTAGTAAGGCTCGTTGGTCACGAGGATCTGAGTGTTGCTGCTGCTGAATGGCATCCAGTATGAACTAATCACACCAAGCGTACCATAAGGGTCAACGGCAGAGTTACCTGTCACACCGACACCGAAGCGGAGTTTCAACTGATCAACCCACGTTACATCGCGCAGCCAACTCTCCTGTTCCATGCGCCAGCCTAAGGCCATTGAGGGGAAGAAGTCCCACTTGTTGCCCTCGGCCAGTACGGATGAACCATCCCAACGGGCGGATGCTGTCAGCAGGTAACGATCCATATAAGAATAGTTGATACGTGCCATGTAAGAACTCAAAGCGTATTCTGTCAAGCCTGTACCCATGGATGCACCGTAGTCGGAACTGGTGATATCGACAGATCCCATATTATTCCACAGGAACGAACTCATGGGAATATTCACGGCGTGCATGTTGCTGGTCTCTGTATTGCTCTTGGAAGCACTCTGCAGCAAGGTGATGCCGAAGGTGTGATCCTTGATGCTCTTGTTGTAGAGCACCATGTTATCAAGCGTCCAAGCGAAGTTGCGGGTGTCGTTACGGGTAGCGTAGTTGTTACCACCACCACGGGCAGCAGAACTGCTATCGATGTAGATACCCTGACGATAGAAGCGGAAGTCAGGACCAAACTGGGTATTCCACTGAAGGCCTGCCAGTGGCTCATAGATCTTACCGAAGTCGATCTGGGCATAGAAACTGCCAAGTGCGCGGTATGTCTCACGGTTGTTGTTCGACTTTTTCCATTCGTCAATGACAGTATAGGTATTCGTCGTGGAGCCACCAGGCATTAGGACGATGTTACCGTCGTTGTCATAGGGAAGTGAGTAGCGGAGGATGCTCTTAGCAGCGCTATAGATATCGGTAGGACCAGAGTTGGAAGACTGTCCAGTGCGGTCGAAACCGTATTCTTGCTTAGCGTATGAGGCATTGATAGAGCCGCCGGCCTTGAACCAGGGCGTAGCCTGAACGTCGGCAGAAGCAGTGAAGTTATAGCGGCTGTACTGCTGACCTTTCTGGGTACCCTTGTTGTCCAGATAGCCGAAGGAGACGAAGCCGTTCACATTCTTTGTACCGCCACGGGCACTCAATGTGTGCTCATGGGTGAGACCTGTGCGGGTTACGAAGTCTGTCCAGTCAGTGTCAGTGACCTTGGAACCGTCCCATGAGCCGCCGCTCCAGCCCTTCATCACGTTAGCCAGGGCAATCTCGTCGCCAGAGAAGAAACTCTGATCCTGCTCCTGTGTCGGCTGGTTACCTGGGGTATAGGTGTCGGGCGATGAGTTGTAGTAGGCCCAACGACGCCAGGTGATATAGTCGCTGGCGTTGAAGGCCGGACTCTTATCCACAATCTTCTCAAAGGTTACAGAACCGCTGTAACTCAACTGGGTCTTGCCTTCCTGACCGCGCTTGGTGGTCACGAGCACGACACCGTTGGCACCGCGGCTACCATAGATAGCGGTAGAAGAAGCGTCTTTCAAGATGTCGATACTTTCGATATCGCGCGGATTCAGGGCTTCGATACCACCGCTCTGGAGGGGCACGCCATCTACAACGTAGAGAGGAGCGCTGGAGGCATTCAGAGAACGAGTACCGCGGATCATGATCGAACCTACGGTGCCAGGACGCTCACTGGAGGTGATATCCACACCGGCAGCCTTACCCTGCAAGGCCTCGAAGGCGTTGCTCACGGGCTTCGCGTTGAGTTCCTTCTCACCGACACGGGTTAATGCGCCAGTCACGTCGCTCTTGCGTTGCACGCCGTAACCTACGACCACCACTTCATCAAGCAGTTGCTTGTCTTCTTCCAGAGTCACATTGATCTGGCTCTTGCCAGCCACGGCGGCGTTCTGCGTACGGAAACCCACGTAAGAGAACACGAGGGTTGCGCTCTCAGGTACGTTCTGGATGGTGAAGTTACCGTCGAAGTCGGTAACCGTTCCGGTTGACGTACCTTTCACAATGACGCTGGCACCGATAACGGGTTCGCCAGTAGCGTCAACAACAGTTCCCGACACGGTCTTCTGGGCAAAACCCAGTGCAGAGAGCATCAGAAACGAGAAAGTCAGCATCAGTCGATGGATTCTGTCCATACGGTCTGTTCTTGTTGCTTTTTCTTTTTTCATTGCAATTCGTTTTAGTTTTAGTAAATGAATTATTATATTGTTGTTTTAATTGTTTCTTTCGTTTGTTGTGTAGGTGTTGTTATGGTTGATATGGTTCCTGGGTTATAGAGTTTGAATGAGGAGGGGACGGGGCTTCATCTCGAGGCTTTCCCCTCCAAATATTCAACTACTAACTCAATTAAACCAAATTACTAATTAACTAACCAAATTAACTAACCAAATGTGTATGCATGAATCTTAATTCTGCTGCAAAAGTATCATTTTTATATATACGTGACCTTGTAAAATCGTCCGAATTATATTAAAATTGTGCTATTATGGTATTAGTAGCCTGGATTCTGTTGGTATAGACCAGCGCGTACTTCAATCTGAGATTGCGGAATCGGGTAAAGGTACATGTCGGCTGTCACTCGGCTTGCGAGTGCCCTATAGGTTCCATCTACCGTCGTGTCGTCGTTTTCGAACATCGCTCTGATGGTATCTACGTAGGTGTTATGCCGCACGAGGTCGTGCCAGCGCTGTCCTTCCTCTGCCAGTTCGTAACGGCGTTCCTGATCGACAGCCTTCTGGAACTCTTCCTCGCTCAGCCCGGATAGTTCGGGCAGACCTGCGCGACTGCGGATCTTGTTCAGCATTTCATAGCCTTCAGCGGTAGAGCCCACGCACTCGGCATAGAGCAGCATCACGTCTTCCAGCCGGACAATGGGCCAGTTTTGCGGCCAATAGGTACGATCTACGATTTGTGCATCCATGTCGGAGTAGCCCATGGCAGCACGCTTCAGCCTATTCTCAAAGAACTTGACGAAGAAGGTATTGCCTGTTGGGGTGTATGCCTCGTTGTCCTCGCCCGTACCAGTACGGATGTTCATCGTTCCACCAATACGTTGGTCAATGTATTCATTGGTCGTAGCATCGCGCTCGATGAAATGATTCTGCAGGCTTTTCTCTATGTAAAGGTGGGTTCCTGTAACCAGATTGTAAGAGCACCAGTCGGTGCCAGGGTTCTGCGGTACGGAGAGCGTCACCATCGGGTTGCCCTCATCTTTCTGGGCGATGTACTGGATCTCAAAGATGAAGTACTTGTTGTCGTTGTCGTGAATCCACATGTTGTTCCATTCATCCATGTCGGAGACCCAGAACTTGCCGTTGTCGTTGGCATAGTTAATCACTTCCCGGAATAGTTTGGTGGCCTCAGCCTTTTTCTCTGTCTGATAGAGCGGGAATCCGGCCATGGTGAGATAGACCTTGCCCAGAAGTGCCTGCGCCGCCACCTTGGTCGCACGCTCAGGATGTGTGGTGCCCAGATAGTCGGTGGCAGTCTCTGCCAGGTTTTTAACGGCATATTGTAGGTCGGGCACGATCATTTGCTCGTAGATGTCCTTGGCAGGGCTCTGTCCGAGACGGAAAGCCTCTTCTGTGGTCAGCACATGTTCTGCTAAGGGGATGTTGCCGAAGAAGCGCACCAGATCAAAGTAGGCCAGTGCACGCACAAAATGGGCCTCGGCCTTGTACTGTTCCTTGACATCCTCGTCGGAGAAGGTCACCTCGTCAATCTTCTCCAGGATCGTATTGGCGGCAGCGACGGTGGTATAATACTCAGCCCATGCCGTACGGATGGTAGCATCAGTCAGCAGACCATTGGCATTGAAGGTAGCGATATCCACATAGTCGTTCTGGCGGGTCTCGGCGGTAATCCACACATTGTCGGAGTGCATCTCACTCAGACAGAACTGGTACTTGGCTACAGGCTTCAGGGAGCCATAGAGACCATTGAGTGCAAAATCCACCTGTGCCTCCGTCTTATAGAAGGTACTGGTCAGCAGCGCATTGGTTGGTTCTACTTCCAGATAGTCACCGCAGGAAGTAAAAAGTGAAAGGTGAAAAATGAGGAGTGCTGCGCCTAACATCAGACTTCCTTTTCTATATATCTTGCTCATCATAACTCTAAATTCTTAAATCCTAACTATTAACTCTTAACTCCAAACTCTACATGGTCAGACTAATACCCAGATTGAAGGTGCGGGCCTGTGGGTAGGCACCGTAGTCATAACTGCTGATACGTGAACTGGCATTGTTCGACTCGGGAGAGAATCCGCCGCCGTAACTGTCAATCATGAACACGTTCTCCACGCTGGCATTCAGGCGGATTATATTCACGTAGTACCTCTTCGGCATCTTAAACCGATAGCCGAGTGTGATATTCTTCAGTTTGAGGAAGTCGCTGCTGTAGAGCCAGCGGTTGCTATACTCCTCATTGAGGCTGGTGACGATGGCACTTGGAATGTGACCGTCGCCCGGATCACTTTCGGAGTACCACATGTCCTTCCAGTGCTTCAGGGCATTGCCCGTCACATCCATACCCTGGCGGTCGATGGCACGGCCCAGTGCACTCCAGATCTTACCGCCTGTCTGTGCTGTGAAGAGGAATGAGAAGTCCCAGTTTTTATACTTGAAGGTATTGGTCAGACCGTAGGTGATTGATGGCTGTGGATGGCCCATGTACGTGCGGTCGGCTTCGGTGATTTGTCCGTCGCCGTTCACGTCGCGGTAGCGCACGGATCCCACCACACTACCCGTCTGGGTCGGATATTTCTCCAGGTCGGCCTGGGTCTGATAGACACCGACGGCATCGTAGAGATAATACTCACCGGCAGGCTTGCCCACCTCTAACACCTGTGTGGAGTTGTCGTAACCCGTGTAGATCGTGGTGTTGTCACCCAGACTCTTCACCTCATTCTTATTGAAGCCAAGGGCCAGACTGGTCGTCCAGCGCAGTTTGCCTGTCAGGTTCTCCGTCTTCAGTTCCACCTCAAGACCCTTGTTCTCGATGTTACCGATATTGGTATATCCGCTTGTCCATCCCATGTCGGCGGGCAGGGTGATGCGGTAGAGCATGTCGCGGATGCTCTTCACATAGTAGTCAACGGCCAGTGAGATGCGGTTGCGGAAGAGGCTGATGTCGATACCGACGTCCCAGGAGTCGGTCTTCTGCCATCCCAGGTCGGGATTGTCACCGCTGGTGGGTACATAGCCCGTCAGCAGGCTGCCGTCAGTAGAGTAGTTGCTCTTGCCCAGCAGTCCGTAGGCGGAGTTCGTCGGGATGGCATTCGAGCCGTTCACACCGTAACTGGCACGCACCTTCAACTGATTGACGAGCCATTCATCATTCCAGAATCCTTCGTTGGAGACGCGCCATGCCGCACTGATGGCAGGGAAGGTGCCCCAGTGACGGTTGCTACCGAAGCGGCTGCTACCGTCTCTACGGAGACTACCTGTCAGCAGGTAACGGTCGCCATAGCCGTATTCTGCACGGGCGAAGTAGGAGATCAGACGCTCATCGGTCGTGATGGTCGTGGAGGCCGATGTCAGTACGGAGGTGTTCATGTCGAAGCCTTCCAGGGCATCGTTCGGGAACTGGGTTGCAACCATCTGCCAACTTGTTCCGTCGTGCATGTCTTCCAGTGAGGCACCGAGCACACCGCTCAGTGAGTGCTTGCCAAACTTGTTCTTATAGGTGAGCAGACCTTGGGCCAGATACTTATGGCTGCGGCTGCCGCTCCAGTTTCCTGAGGTGTAGTAGCCCTCCGGCTGACTGGCCCATTCACGATTTAGGGAACCAGGGGTGAAGCGGCGGCGCTCACGGTTGATAAAGAGCCATGAGCCCATGCCCTCGGCGGTCAGTTTGTCGTTGATCTTATAGCGCACGGTGGCCGAGGCGTTGATACGTACGATCTCGTCACTGTAACTGCTGCGCTCCATGACGGCCACAGGACTGGCGGTACTTCCTGCGTACATATATCTATAATAGGGCTCCACGCCTGTATAGAGACCGGCATCTGGCTCGGCCACTGGGGCGAGCGTCAGCGCACTCATGGCGGCATTGTCCTTACCGCTGACATTACCGCCCTTGGTCACGCTGTACTGGGGTGCCACGTCGAAGGCCAGGGTCAGGCGGTCCTTGATGGTGGTCTGCCCCATCAGTTTCAGGTTCAGGCGCTGGAAACCCGTCTTGATCACGATACCCGTCTGGTCCAGATAGCCCAGTGAGGCACGGAAATTACTGGTCTTGTTGCCTGTCTGGACACTTAGGTTGTAGTTCTGTGTCAGGGCTTCCTGGAACATCTCTTTCTGCCAGTCAATTAGCCAGAGCCCGCCGTAGTCTGGCATCGACCAGCGGGGATCGTTCACCATACCGGTGCTGGTCGTATATTGCAGTCGGGTCAGGTAGTCGTCGGCAGCGGTAGCCCCTTGATGACCGTAATTGTTCACATATCTCACATCATTGGTCTTGGTTCTCCAGTTGATCCACTCCTGAGGTGTCATGATGTCCATATAGCGTTCAGGAGTCGATAGCGAGTAGTTGGCCTTGAAGTCGATGCGGGTCTTACCGTCATCACTGCCCTTCTTCGAGGTGATGATCACGACACCGTTGGCACCGCGGCTACCGTAGATGGCCGATGAGGAAGCGTCTTTCAGCACTTCGATGCTCCCGATGTCCTGCGGGTTGATGCTCGACAGGTTGAAGCCGTCGTCCATTGGTACGCCATCCACCACGTAGAGCGGACTGCTCGAACCGTCTTCGTTGATACTGGTGGCACCGCGCACGTTGATCTGTACGTCGCTGCCAGGAGCACCGTCGGTCGTGCGAATCTCCACGCCGGCCAGTTCGCCTTGCAGGGCACTGGCGATATTCGACACGGGGCGGTCTTCCAGTGCCTCGCCTTTGATCTGGGCTACGGCATTCGTCACGTCACCCTTCTTCACGGAGCCGTAACCGACGACCACCAGTTCCTCCAGCACGTTCTTGTCTTCCCTCATGACGACATTCACGGGTCCGTCGCCCTTCAGGTTGACGACCAGGTTCTTGAAACCGATATAACTGATCTCGATTTGTTTGGCATTCGGCGATACCGTGATCTCGAAGTTACCGTCTAGGTCGGTGATGGAACCGCCCTGCTCGTTTGGCACTTTGATGGTAGCACCCATGAGTGCCTCGCCATGTTCATCCACCACTGTACCCTTAATTTTCCTCTTGTCTTGTGCAGCGGCCGTCAGTGCAACGGCCAGTAGCATAATGACGATAAAAAGCCTATGTCTCATCATTGATTCTGATTAGTAGTTTGTTTCCAAAAATTCTGTGAATTCGTCCCAGTAGGGTGTTTGCATATACACATCGCGGTAGCCGCGCGGTACAATGACACGGCGGCGGTTGGTCTGATTGACGAAACTGCCGTGAACAGTCGGTGGGACAGGCGACTTGACGAAGATTTCCAGGTTGCGCCAGTTGGCGACGCCGTCGTTGTTGACGGAACAGAAGCAGTTCTCTCCAATCTCCTTCACCGATTCTGGCAGGGTGATAGTGAACAAGGAGCGACAGGCGGCAAAGGATCCTTCTTTCAGGGTGGTCAGCGTCTCGGGCAGGATGACTTCCAACAGGCCACCACAACCTCCGAAGACGGAATCTTCCAGTTCCGTAATACCTTCGGGCAAGTCTAATCGGATGATCTTGCCACAACCATAGAATGCCAGTCGGCCAATTTCATGAAGGCTCTCAGGTAGTTCAAGTGAGGTGAATCCAGAGCAGCCACGGAAAGTACGTACACCAATCTCTGTCAATCGCTTTGGCAATGTCAGGTCTGTGATGCGTGAGCAACCATAAAAGCAGGAGTCTGGTAAAACCGTTACTCCATCGGGAATGGTCAGTTCTGTCAATTGACTACAGCCATAGAAAGCCTGTGCTCCAATACTTGTCAGCGTCGAAGGAAAGGTAAGGTCGGTCATCCTGCTACAGCCCTTGAACATCTGTTCATGGATTTCCGTGATGCCCTCCGGGATAGCCATAGCCTCAAGCATTGTACAACTCTTGAAGGCGTTCTTGCCGATGCTGGTCATGTGTGAGGGCATCTTCACAGTGCGTAGGGCCTTGCAGCCGCTGAAGCAGGCGGCGGGGAGTTCCGTTACACCCTCCGGGATGTTCACTTCCTCTAATAACAGGCAGTTGTAGAATGCCATTTCCCCAATGGAGGTAATCGTTTCAGGAAGCACGACCTCTGTCAAGGTGGTGTTGTTCATGAAGGCACTCTCTGTAATACTTGTCACCTGATAGACTTGCCCGTCAATATTAATGGTAGCAGGCACCACGATCTTTCCTACATAGTCTGTCAGGACGTACTGGTTCTTGCTGTTCTTATGCATGGGGTTGTCCTGATCGTATGTCAGGCTGACTGTACCGTCGTGGTTATCGAGGAAGTACATGTCTGTACCATCCACGTCAACGATCAGCATTCCACTTCTCATGTAATAGGGATTCCCCTCGATAGTGTCGCTGCTGCACGCTGCTGTCAACAATAGTATGCCTAAGAGGGCAACAGAAAGTCGTACGGCCGCTGTCATTGTATGAAAACGCTTTTTTTCCATGTCTTATCTTTTGTTGAAGATTACTTTCTTACCATTAATGATATAGAGTTTACCTGGTTGCGGCGACTCCACCTTCCGGCCCATGAGGTCGTAGAGGATGGTAGGCCTGCTCTCCTGTTCCATATCCATGACGACATCATCGATAGGCGTGAGATCGACGCCGTCGTATAGCACCGTTACCACGCGGCTGATGGCACCTGTCTCACTATAACTGAAGGCTTTGACAACCATGTTGATGCCTCTGATGACCTGTACTTCAAGCGATTCATAGGGACCACTGATGCCGTTGAATTCTGTAGGCTCTGAGCCATCGATGGTATAACACGTGGTCACTGTATTGCCGACAGTGCTGACACCACCTGTGATGACAAACGTGTTGTTCGTCTTGGGCGTGATGGCGGGCATCAGCACCTTCTCCCATTCATCATGGTTGATAAACAGACCACTAATGGCTGCTCTAGAACCGAGTCGCAGCACCACGAAGTTGTTCAGGTAATCCACCTGTTCCACCTTGAGCACGTCGCCCGAGTGGATGGTGTCGCCAGGTGCCAGTATCTTGCCGTTCACGCTGACGCGGTTGCCATAGGTCTCATGGCCGTAGTACATCATGTCACCGCCCGAGAAGCGCACTTTGATGGTGTCGCCCTTGGCCAGACGATGGATGGCGATGTTGCGATTGCCGGAAGTGAAGCCGCTGGTGGTCAGTGATCCGTATCCGTTCTCCGACGAGACCTTCCCGTAAATGGGCATGTCGTCGCTTTCGTTGGTGAAACGCTTGAACTTTATCATGGCCGTGCGCTCATTGCACCATACCATCGCGGCTTTTTCCAGCAGGGGTTCTTCCTCTTCTTCTCCAGCCGTGGCAAAGTCGATAGCCATGGGCTCAGAACTGTCAGGCGCAGCGCCTACGTACATCTTTGCAATGCTGACGGCTACCTCGGCCAGTTCCAGATTCAGGAGCACATCCCCGTCATACTGTACGATATAGGCCACTTTGGGCTCCATCGTGTCGTCGGATTCTCCACGAGTGCGGCTTATCGGACTGTCCTCTTGCACGATGGATGCATTGGCGAACTTGATCGTGCCAGTATAGTCGAATGATATGATGTCGCCTTTCTTCATGTTGAGTAGTGCCATGTTCATGTCAGCACCCCTGTTGAAAGCCAAGTGGCGGTTGGTGCGGATCTTGATCTTTCCCGAGACATTGGTTTCCGTGAAGACGAACTTACCTTCAAAGGTCTGGGCTGTCATCGCCGTCGGATGGAAGAGTACCCGTCCGTTCACCCATACGGGCCTGTTGGGATCGAGAGTCACTTCCAGGTCGGCCGGCAGTTCATCGCTGGGTTCGGCGAAGTCGTAGTCACCGGCCTCTGATGGTGCCTGTGTCGGTGCATAGACCACGGCCACCAGGGTGTCGGATACCAGTTCGTCGGAGATGGCCCATGCTGAGAGACGGTCGCTCTTATCAACGGTCAGGTCGAAGGTTCCCGTGGTGTTACCGCTTCTTTCCACGCCTTCATCCTCCAGGGAGTAGAAGAGGCTGGCGCCCTGATCGTAGGTGATGCGATAGACAGAGGTCTCGGTGCCGACGCTATAGAGCGATATCCTCGGACGGGTTACGATGTCGGGTGAATTCGTATTGATGTAGATAGCGTTCAGATAGACATTACCCGATGCATTGACTACGATGTAGTTGTTCTCATACTTTGTCTTCGTAATCTTGATGACGGCGCCCGACGAAATCTCCTCACCGACTTCAGGCACTCTTCCGTTGATGGTAAACTCATCGCCTTTCTCCGAGTTGACATTGATCAGCGAGCCTGTGCCCGAATAGAGGATCACGATCTCATCACCTACGCCAAGGTCGTGGATGGCCATGGCACGCTTGAGCAACAGGGTTCCCGTCGTCTCGTCGTATTCCACGCTGCTTACACCTGCACGGATGGAGATGTCGTAGTTAAGATTCCTGACGGGCATGAAGTCCGAACGGCCTTTCTCCTCCCAGCCTGTTCCGCGCTCCATGTTATAGACCCTCATGCCGGTCGATCCGAACACCAGGGTGTCACCCTTGCTCACCATGTCAGCAAGGTCATAGACGACCGCAGGATGTCTGCTGGCTTCCGGCAGACTGATGGTGTATTCCGTCACACTGCTTCGGATACCGGACTCACTGATACAGACCGCCTTGACAACACAACTTTCATCGACGAGGATCCTGCCTGCGGCTTCCATACTTTCACTGTTTGTCGTTGGCACTGATCCGTCTGTTGTGTAATAGGCTTTCACTCTGTAGCCGAAATTACTATAGCCCATGCGCAGCATGACGGCATTCGGCACCACCACCCCGTTTTCTGTGCGTGGTTCCAGTGTCGGCGCTGTCACAGTCTCTTCACCGGCGATGTCGATGGAGAAGATGTCGCAGGTCTTTGTCGTGTCAGCAGGCACCACAAGTAGCAGGTCACCGTCTGTCAGAATCTCATACGACTGCAGACTCGTCAGAGTCTCCACGTCTGAATGTAGTTTTGCCGTACTCTGGCTCATGATGCTCAGGGCGGCCCCAGAGAACTGGATGGTGAGGTATTGTCCCTTCTTCACGTTAAGGATAGCCATGGTGTCGGCCACGGCCGATCTGTTGGCCCTGAGCCGTCCTGCACTGAGCAGTCGCCAGTCGGTGTCTCTTACCCTGTCTGACCCGTCGCTGGCCTTCTCGCTATACCTGGCGGTGAAGGCGAAGCGGTCGAGCGTGTTCTCCACAACGTCGTCGGGTTTCCTCATTGTCAGTCCTGCCACGGTGATCGTATCTCCAGGACGTGTGCCGAGCACGTAGTCGGCGATCTCGTCCTTCAGCAGTGAGAAGTCATACTTGCCGCTTACGGCGATGGCTGGTGTCTTGACATAGACGTTGGTCCTCAGCGTGTCGGATGTCCGTTCTCCCATCTTCGCGTAGGCCACGAGTTGTCCTGACTTGGTGATGTCGATATCTGCTGAACTCCCCTCTGAGACGCTCTTCTCGGTTCCGCCGGGGACCGTGTAATACACCGTGTTGCCCTGTGAGAAGGTCAGTGTATAGATGCTCTTCGCATCCCCCAGTGTCTTGAGCGTGGCGTTGGGTCGCGTGATGATGGTGTTCACAACGATGGTGTCGCGCTTCGAGGTCTTGCCTGTGGCCGTCTCTGTCACATAGTAGATGAGGTTGCCGTTTGTCGTTGCGGTCAGCGTGTAGGGGGTAGTCTCGTAACTGGCGTTGTAGTTCGTATATTTGAACTCGGTATCCTGCGGGCGCATGAAGTAGAGTCGCTGTCCGCTTGTGAAGCCCGTGACGGTATAGACCTTCTTGGTATTGTCCGTGTCGTCCGTCAGTTTGACGGTGACGTTTTCGATGGTCGGCACCACGGGCAGACCGTCGCTGATCTGGATACTCATGATGTTGCATTCCTGCGATGTGTTTGCAGGGACGACCAGCAGCAGTGCACCGTCGGAAGTAACCTCGTATGACTCCCTGCTTTCCAGTGTTGTGGTGCCTTCAGCGAGTTTTGCCGTGCTCTGGCTCATGTAGTTGATGCTCCCGCCGCTATAGTTGATGGTCACATATTCTCCTTTTTTCAGGTTCAGGATAGCCATGGTGTCGGCCACGGCCGATCTGTTGGCCCTGAGCCGTCCTGCACTGAGCAGTCGCCAGTCGGTGGTCTCTGTCTCATTGGCATTCTTGGCAGTGAAGGCGAAGCGATCCAGTGTCTTTACATTCATGTTACCGGGCTTGCGCAGGGTAATGCCGCCTACGCTGACCTCGTCGCCCCACGGGAAACTGTTCAGGGCGAAAGTAAAGCCGTCGCCGATCTTGTCTTTCAGCACGGTGAAGTCATAGAGCCCGTCCTGTGCAATGGCTGGTGTCGGGGCATAGACGGTGGTTGACAGCGTGTCCGATACGGCATCGCCGTTCTTCACGTAGGCTTTGATGGCTCCCGTGGTCTTCACCGTGAACTCCTGGGTGGTGCCGCCGCTGGCAGATTTCTCACTTTCACCCGGTAAGGTGTAGTAGAGTGTGGAGCCTGTTGAGTATGTCAGCGTATAGTTTGTGGCGTCAGCATCCACACTGACGAGTTTCAGCGACGGTCTGGGAGCAAGGGATACGCTGACCGTCTTCCGCTGCGACACCTTGCCGTCCGTCATCGTTGTCCAGTAGGTCAGCGTACCGCTCACCGTCACCCTGATACTGTCTTTGTAGGTTCTTGTGGCCGTCTCGCCGGGCAGTATGTAGTAGAGGGCGTCCTCCGTGGCCGACATGCCCTTTGCTACGTAGGCCTTGAAATCTTTGCGGTCCTTTGAGTAGTCCGTCAGTTCCAGCGTGGCATCGGTCGTATAGGCCGGAGTGAACTTGGCCCCATAGAGCGAGAACTTGCTGGTCATATCAGTGACAAAGAAACTGCCGCCTATCGATGAGGAATAAGATACCTCGTCGATGCCGCCTGTGGCTGTGAATGCCTTCATGTCGCGCGTCGTACCGTCGGTGAAATACACTCTCAGCACGTCACCAGCCGTACCTTTAATCTTGGCATAGACAGTTCCTCCCACAGAGGTGTTGACGGCGAAGGCGGGCATGCCGACGGTGGCTGCGGAACCGGCGGTGTTCTCCTTCTCCGGTGCCGTCGATTTGCCGTTGCTCTCCAGATACTTGGTCACGCTGACTGAGGTCCCGTCGGCATAGGTCAGAGTCTCGGCACCTTCTCTCACGGTGAAGATGCGATTGGCCGTCTCCTGGTTGACGCGCAGATAGTATTCGTCATTGATCGGCGTCACATTATTATATATCGCACCAGTCGTCAGGTCGTTGAACGTCCACGACTTTGCCGTGCTCACCACGCTCTCTTTTTCCAAGAAGACGGCATAGATACAGTAGGGCTTGTCACCACCGATGTATATGGTACCGGCGTCAGCCAGATCGACCTTGGCCTCCACCAGCGTGTAGGGATCCTCGCCGGAGCGGGTGCCAAACACACCGTTATAGGCAGTACCTGTCATCTTCTCCTGATAGATGGTGCTGAAAGATGTTGCTTCGCTTTCCCTCTGCAGGATATAGAATGTTCCGTCTTCATCCGAGGTGGCACCATAGATGACATAAAGGGTGCCCGCCCCATTGAAGTTGAAGGCCAGGGAGCCTTCCGCTCCGTCTGATGAGTCGGCCTCAATGTTTCCCATACTCAGGAAGTTACTGCCGACGGCCTTACTGGTAAGGACTTTGGAGGCCGACCATGTGGCAGGCGACTCGGAGAAGGTCCCCGATGTGGTCTCAATATGCTCTGCATCGATGCCGAATGCCGTAGCCGATTCAGACGAGTGTAGGTAGATACCCTGATAGTTGTCGATGCCTGCTTTGGCTGTATAGCCGTCGAAAGTCCAGGTATTCTGACTCGTCACCACATCACCCGCCCATGCTGTTGCAGCCAGGAGGCATATCATTGCAAGCAAATAAAGTCTCTTTGTCATAACTCTATCATTTTACTTCTTTTATTTTCTTACCATTACCTTGCCATTCTTGATAATCAGGCCCTTGTAACTGTCATCCACGCGCTGTCCTCTGAGATTGTAGATGGGAGCGTCTGCTGCATCCTGCTGTTCTGGGCTGTCGATACGAGTCACTTCGCCATAGCCTTCTGCATAGATCCATTCTACCTCCAGATAGTCTGGCGCATTATTACTGCCACGTGCCCGTACTCCTGACAGCCTTGAAGTGCCATTATATTCCAGATAGGCACGGAACGGGAGGATGGATGCACCGACGCCACCGCGTACGAACTGTCCGATGGACGCACTGCCCCTTGCCTCGGCAGCGAAGCCGTAGATGACCACATCTTCTTGAGGCGTATCCCACTTCACCTTATCATAGGTGCCCTTGAACGTGAAGTGGTAGGCATCGTTCTTGGTCTCGGGAGCATCGCTGATGCTGATTTCCAGACTGCCTGTGTCAGAATGAGCGGAGATGGCCGTTGCATCACTGGCAGGTTCGAAGATGTATGGCGTATTGGAATTCAGGGTGCCTGTCCGCTGCGTCATCTGTACCTTACCTTCTGCACTGATACCGGTAAACTCGAAGAAGTTTCCTCCTGTTGCAGGGAAGTCGTATGGCAGGCATACCGTACATTTCTTACCCATATTGAATGGTCGGTTCAGTTTGGCATCGGTTGCCGTGAATTCCTTGCCTTCGGGGATGACGATAGGCTTTTCGTCGAAGAGTTGGAAGTCTTCACAGGTGAAGGCACCGTCAGACTGCTTGATGACCACGTTCGTGCCCGTTGCACCAGAACTGGTGGTGGGCAGATAGACAATGGTCTCTTCTGGCAGGGAAGCCAGGATGCCTCCCTCAGCGCGCACGTCGCCGCTTAGGGCTATCTTGGTATTACTCAGATCCACAGCCTTCAGACCCTCAGAGTTGTCCTCTGTAAAGGCATTGTCCGTCATCGAGGTTACAGGCTTTCCATCCACTGTGCCGCTGATGGTAATGGCCTTGGTGCCTTCGGTGATGTCGATATCTGCCAAGGTGGCTTCCTCATCGTCAATGATGGCAACGAACTCAGAACCGTTTTCAATCTCCACGGTCTCCATGGTGGCTGGCACAAACTTGATGGCGTAGATGTTATCCTGTCCACCACTGGTGGCAATGAACACCTGAGCCTCTTCATCCGTAATCACCTGGCTGACCACGACGGGCTCGGTGTCGGTGATCTTTGTCTGGTGTTTCTTGCCGTTCACGTAGATGTTGAAGTAGCGGTCGCCCTCTGTCGGTACGGTGCCCGCCATCAGTACATACAGCGTACCTGTCGTGCCAGTCTTCAGGGCGACGGCATCCTGGGTGAACGAGTTGACCGTTCGCGTGGCGGCAAGGTTACCATCCTGGCCACCAGCCAGGCTCAGATACTTGCTCGCCTCTACGGTCGTACCGCCCATGTCGCCAGAGGCTGTACCCGCCTTCACAGTCGCCTGGTTGGCATAGTCACTGCGGTGTCCGCTGATATACAGACCATTGTACTCATAGATTGTCGAGCCAGAGAGCCTGGTGTCTGTTGTGAAACTGTCGAATGTCCAACTCTTCTCTGCTGTGACGGCTGTCGGTGCTTCCGGCTGGGCCACAAAGGCGGCTGATACGTTCATGGCCTCGGTAGGCATCACCGTTGTCGTCATCACGCTCTGCGGAACGTCGCCAATGGCTGCGCTGCCACTCTTCCATCCGCTCAGTTGATAGCCTGCGTCTGGCACGGCTACCAGTGTCACGGTCGAGCCGGGTATCACCTTCCCTGTATTGCCAGCACCGATTGTGTCGGTGCCGATGATGGCCTTGATGGTTCCGTTCTCCACGCTGCCCATCGTCAGGTCGTATGTCACAGCCTCGTCTGTCGGCACGAAGCGCACGGCATGGATTTTAAACGCAGCCTCTGCACCGCAGATAAAGAACGTACCAGCCTCCTTCGAGGTATAACTGATCTCTGTAATGTCTGTTGTAGAAGGCTTGAAGGTACTACCAGTGCTGATGACACTTGAACCATTGGCGAAATACACTCTCAGCAGTTTTTCTGCTGTGTTGCTGCTGATCTTAGCATACACCGTACCTGCCTTGGTGGTGTTGAAGGCAAAGGTAGGCGTACCTGCGTTAGTGGCATCACCAGCCGTGTTGCTGCCAGCAATGGCCGCGTCATTGGCCGTGGTGACTTTCATGACTTGGCCTCCGTTAGCCTCCAGATAGTTTGTGGCGCTCACTTTCTGTCCGTCAGCAAATGTAAACTCTTGTGTTGCCGAAGCCTTCACAGTGAAATTCCTGTTGGTAGTTCCTGATCCTCTCAGGTAATACTCATTATTAATAGGCGTTACCTCCTTATATGTAGTACCTGTCGCCAAGTCTCCGAACGTCCAGTTTCTGGTTTCGCTGACTACAGCCTCAGCCGATGCTTCCAGTTTGATGCAGTCGTACATAATGCCGCCCACACCGCTGCTGAGTCCGTTTACCTTTAGGTTAAGAATGTTCTCGCCCGTCTTCATATAGGCGGCAGGCACCTCGAATACGATCAGCGAGTCACGACCGCCAAGCACACCACTACGGTAGATGGATGCGTCGTTGCTGAAGGCGATGCTTCCGTCAGTATTCAGCAGTTTGTCATTCATCTTGGCTTCCAACTTTGGTGTCTGTGCAGCACCAGCCGTGGCGATGGTCAGCCTCAACGGCATCTTAAAGGCCTCCTCGCAGTTGAACTTGATGGCCCACGAGCCACCATCCTTCACCTGGGCATAATACCAGTCGTCGGCCTCCTTGTTCGTACCGATCGTGAAGGTCTGGTCATCTGTCGGCACGCTGCTCCAGAGTCCGTACTGGCGCTGTTCGTCGCTCAGTTTGAAGCCCTTTGTCGAGCGGTCGGCCTCTCCGATACGCCACAGGGTCTTACCATACTTCTCTGGGCTCCAGTCGATGGTGCCCAGTGCGGTCGAGCCAGCACTTACCGTCACTTTCTCCTTCTTGTAGGTGCCTGTCGCATCACCATTCAGGGCATAGACGTAGAGCGTATAGGTGCCAGGGCGCACGTTCTTGATCTCGAAACTGCTGCCAGCAGTGGCCTCGGTATAATACTGATAGCCGTTGGCATCCAGCAGAGGTTTCTCGCTGCCTTGTGTCAGCACCACCTGTACCTTGGTCGTCTCGAAGCCTCCATTCACATTCACAGTTCCAGTCACGGTGCCGCGCTCGCTGGCGGTCAGAGCCAGGCCCGACTTGATGTCATTATCGTTGGTGAACCAACTGTATGGCCATGCGCCAGTCTCCTCGGCAGCCTTTGCTTTGGCATCCTCAATCATGTCACTCTGCGAGCCCGAGTTCACATAGAACAGGCATGGACCAAACATCTTCTTGTCGCTGCTACCCAGTACGGCTGCCCCTGCGCCGAAATGGCGACTGTGCATTGTCTGTAATATAATAGGTGTCGTATCCGTAGCATGCACGGTCAGTTCCTGTTTCTGCGGACCACCGTTCACCCATTCCGTCGATGGCGAAATCAGCCAGGCACCGATGCCGTTGCCCATGATACCGTGCAACTGGTCGTCCTTCACGAAGTTTGCCCAGTCGTACTTGGTATAGATGCTTCCGTCGTTCAGTTTATAGGTAGCATCCTGCACCTCCTCTACATAGTTCTTCATCTGTGTCGGAGTAGGCATCTGGCCTTGTTTGCCGTCTGATACCCATGCATAGTTGAAGATGTCGGGGTTCACGCGCCAGCCATAGCGGGCCTCGTGCAGTTCGCTATAACTGCTGCTGCCGTCCATGATGGCGTAGGTGTAGATTCCGCTCACGCCTGCCTTCATCACATAGCCGATCTTCCAGGTCTGGTGCGAAGGAGTTGCTGCGTCAGCCAGCGGATAGATGAGTTCCACCTGAGTGCTACCAGTCTTGCCCATTTGCACAATATCACCAGAGCTATTGCACTCAAGTCCGAAGTCAATGACTTTTGCATCCTTCGACGGACGATAGTTGAAGTTGAAGTAGCCTCTCTGGTTATTATCATCCGATGCCATCACCTCCTTGCCGCTCTTAATATCCTTGATGGCAGTGATACGTCCGTTATTGTCGAATGTCACCTCCAGCAGTCCGTTGTTCAGTTTGCGGGCAACCATCTTGTTGTCTGAATTCTTGACTTCCGTCACCGTGATGCCAGTAACATACTGTGCCTTCACCTTCATGTCAGCATCCACGGTCAGTGTCAGCGTTCCGTCGGCATTGGACTCCAGTTCGTTATCCTCGGCATCCAGCCACAGCAACGACTTACCTGTCTCAGCCGTATAGCTGGCTTTCAGCGTCACCTTCGAGCCCCTTATGAAGCTCTTAGTCTCTCCGCTGGCGAAGGTCTCGTCCACTGTCTCATCATCCACCTTGATAACCTTCACACCTGTGACACCACTGTTGGATGCCGTCAGGTTCGTGACGGTGAAGGATGGGTTGATTTCAATCTTCTGGATAGTTATCTTATTGTCAGCAGGCATCAATACCAGATATTCATATCCCTCAGGGGCACTCTTGATTATAATTTCAGCACCTGATGCAATCTCGGTTGTATTGCCTGAAGAAACAGTCTCACCACCATCTACAGAAATAGAGCAACCATGATTTTCATTAATACTTGTCTTCAATGGAGTCTCGCCGGTATTGCTATAAGTGATGAAAATCTTATCGCCCACGTGGAGATCGTTAATGGCAAAGGCACGTCCACCCTTTCTAATGGAAAGACCATTCTCACCTACCAATGCATTGGCGGTTTCCGTCCCCTCCAACTGCCACGACAGCTTTGCATGAATCTTCTCATTGGTAACATACTTGAACTTACCATCCCCTTTAGAAGCACCACTACTGTTGATATAATAACCGTTATAGGTCTCGTCAGCATAGGTCAGCGGATTGAGCGTAGCGTCGTTCACGAAGTCCCATGTGGTGGTTGGTGTGGCGGCATCAACCACAATCTTCTTTGTCACAACATTACTTACTACATTGGTTGTGGTATTGATGGTAACTGCTTTTACGATGCGAGTCTGGTCAATAGCCACAGCCTCCGTATAAGCGGTGCTGCTTGCCGTTGGCACAGAACCATCAATAGTGTAGTAAGTCTTTACACTACCACTTGCCGTACTCTCACCTGCAGTAATCGTGACCTTACCTTCTGAGAGGTCACCGATAGCAGGATCAGATATAGCCTCATCCTTAGATATCGTTACAGAGTAAATATATGAGTTATCTACATTATTATTATACAATTCTACTGCCGTTGCTGCTGAAGCGATATATTTGACACCTGACTCTACTGCCTCATTAGCGGCTATGGTAGTTGTCTGTCCTAACTTCTTAATGTTGGCATTGGCAGTCTTGAACAGCACTTTATCGTTGCCTTCTATGACGAACCAGTCACCAGCCGACAGTCGGTTAATAGTAACTGTGGCACTGGCACTTTTAGCCATCAGCAAACCAGTATAAGCTTCCTTACTATTCTTGCGGAGACTTGATTTACTTACATCCGAAACACCGAACACCTCATTGAGCACCATTGGCAGACTGCCACTTGTGAAGGTTCCCTTAGTCTCATCCAGTGTGAAATTACCAGTCAACATACCATTGGAAAGCTCCGGAACGGCCTGAGCATCGGTTACATTTTCGGCAAAGGTGATGTTCTCCGTAGCGAAGGTCTTGAAGTCGTAAGTACCATAGATAGGGGACAGCAATTCAAACTCAGCAGATACTGTTACTGCGTATGCAGGCATCGTGAACTGATTGTTCTCAATGGTCAAGGTCTGCTCAGTACCATTATTATACGTAGCCTTCAGTGTTCCACTCTTCAGACGATAACCATCGGCTGGCACTACTGTCAAGGTCACTGTCTGACCAGCTGAAGCAGATGCTGGGTCAATGGTAACATCACCATTGGTCATCTCAGACTTGCTGATAGCATAAGTAGGAGCAGGGACAAACTTCACGGCATAAAATTTACATTCGCCACCACTTGTAGCTATGAAAACATTAGCAGCTTCTGATAATTCTTGGCTGATTACTTTTGGTGCGTTCCCGGAGACTTGGGCCGTTGTTTTTTTTGTACCATTAACATATATATCAAATGTTCTGCCTGTTGCGTAGTTTCCTGAAATCAGAGCATATACAGTACCAGGAACTCCAGCACGGAAAGCGACAGCATCCCTAACAGTCGAATTTACAGACGTAGTAGCAGAAATAGTACTATTGGGAGCCCCAGCAACATAAAGATGCTGATTTACATTAACAGCAGTTCCGCCAAAGTCTTCTGCTAAAGCAGATGCTGCGCCTGAGGTAATTGTTGCCAAATTGTTATCAGCATGTCCGTTTATATAAAGACCATCATATTCATATGGCTTAGTTCCTGCGAGAGTTGTTCCAGTAGTAAAGCCATCAAAGGTCCATATCTTTTCGGTTGTGATTGCCGTAGGAGTTTCTGGTTGTGCCTCAAAGGTTGCGGTAGCCGTCAATGCTGCAGGCGGCATTGCCACTGTTGTCACAAGGCTCTGAGGAATAGCACCAAGGGCAGCATTATTACCATCTTTCCAGCCTACCAACTGATAACCAGCATCAGGCACTGCCGTCAAAGTTACTTCAGAGCCTGGAACAACCTCGGCATTCTCACCTTCCGCAATGGTGGTCTCACCAACCTTGGCGGTAATTGTAGCATTATTTACTGTGGGAACCGTCAACGTGTACTTCACAGCCTCAGTAGTAGGCACAAAGCGGACGGCATAGATTTCATACTTACCATTGCCGGAGATGTCGCCTATAAAGAACGAGCCAGCCTCTGTCGAGGTGAACGACACCTCGTCGATGCCTGACGTGGCTTCTATGGAACTGTTGACAATCGTAGTGCCATTGGCAAAGTAGATGCGATGGCGGACGCTGGTTGACGTGTTTCCTGTATATTTCACCTTGGCATAGCAGGTGCCTGCTACGCTGGCGTTGAAGGCAAATGTCGGCATACCGCATTTAGTGGCATCGCCAGCAGTTGATGTTGCAGTCAGTGCAACGTCGTTGTCGGCGCTCACCTTGGTAACAATCTGTCCGTTGGCCTCTATGAGCTTGGTGGCGTTGACGGAGATACCGTCGGCAAAGGTCAGTTGCGTGGCTTCCGTAAGGTCTTTAACCGTGAAGTTGCGATTAGGAGACTCGGAGGAGCCTCTCAGATAGTATTCACTGCCTACGAGCGTAACAGCATTATAGGTTGTATTGGTGGTCAGCTCGCCAAAAGTCCAGTTCTTTGTGATGCTCACTGCCATTGGTGTAAAGGTGCAGGCCAATTCCTCTGCCTCGCTCACCGTGCCACCACTACTTACGCATATTGCCTTTACAGTACAATCTGATGTTACACTGAATGCCTCTGTATATTTTGTGCTGCTTGTAGTTGGTGCATCACCGTTAGTCGTGTAATAAATGTCCACGGTGGCTCCCTTTTCAGCAAAGCTGCTCGTGCCAGCCGTGATTGTTACCGTGTTCGATCCGGTAGCCTGTTCAATCGTCGGCTTACCGACTGTCTCTGGCACAAACTTAACGGCATAGAACTCAGCAGCACCTGCACTTGTACCGATAAACACATTAGCATTGCTGGCAATATAATGTTCTACGGCCTGGATGCTTCCTGTTGTTTCTGTCTGGTATTTATTCGCAGAAGTACTGTTTGCGCTGGCTGTTGTACCGATAGCTTCGTAGATATTCACATAGCGTGTATCTGACGAAGTAGTTCCCTTAATGGCCACATAAACCATACCAGCATTACTGCCAGTCTTAAATGCTATGGCATCTGGTGTAATCGAAGTCGCGTCCCTATTATGTTTGAGTTCCGAATTCTGAGCTCCCGCAAGATATAGATAGTTTGTTACATTCCCATCTGTAACTCCTGCTGTTGACACAGCACTTTCCTTTGCCAATATCTTTGCAGGATTATTATTTGCATGCCCTGTAATATACAGGTTGTTAAAGTCGTATAGTCTATTTGCCGTTGATGTTGTCGGGAACAGATTTGTGTTTGCCGTAAATTCATCAAAAGTCCAAACGGTCTGTGTCTCAATAGCCACTGGGGTAGTTGGTGTTGCTTTAAACACGGCCTTTATTGTTGTAGCAGCAGTCATCTCAAAAGAATATTCCGACAATGTGCTCAACCGGTGACCTTCACCATCCGTCCACTCTACAAATTGATAGCCATCATTAATTGTGGCAGTCATTGTTACTGTCTTACCATCTGCCACGCTACTACCACTATTCACTTTTGCACCATCTACTGTTGCTGCTATATTACCTGCTGCAGTTTGTCCTGTAGAATAGCTTAGGATATACTCCGTAGCAGATATGTATGTAAATTCCTCGGAAGTAGCCACTGCACTATATATCGTCTCTGTATTAGTAACAGTAATAGCCTTAATGGTTGTGTTCGCAGTAATTGCCACATCACCATTTGCACCTGAAAATGAACCCATTTTATTTGAACTTGATGGCTCTGTTCCATCCGTTGTATAATAGGTGGTAAGAGTTGCATTATCAACATGACAAGTTCCTGCACTGATTGTTATTGTATTGCCATTTTGTGAGAATGTAGGAGCCTCAACTGAAGGTATGAAACGGACGGCATATAGATTATAAGCCTTTGTTCCACCAATAAAAAAAGAACCCGGCTTTGTTGATGTTTTAGTCACATAAAACAAATCCGTCGTATTGCTAATTGATACCCTATCTGTTTCATTCGTTGACCCAGAGATAGAAGGCTTACTTGATCCATCGCTCCAAAAAACTCTTCCTTCTTGAGTCGCACTAACCGCTTTAATTACAGCATAAGCCGTTCCTGCAACAGATGTTTCAAATGCGACTGTTGGAGTTAGTTCATTTGGAGTTGAGGTATTATAGTCACTAGGTGTCTTTACAACATTTGTTGATTGAACACCGGCCTGATCACCATGAGAAACAGCAATTTTACTTATTGTCTCTTCCAAACTACCTCCAAATTTATTTCCATTAATGGTTGCCGTTCCAGATTCGATGGTAAAAGTCTTTTCTCCATTAACATTTTTTCCGTTAGTAGCGTAACCACGCATATAGAGCCCGTCATTTACATAGGTAACCGAGCCAACTCCTATCAGTTGATTATTATTAAACAACCAAGTTTTTTTCGAATTGATTTTCTCCCTGACCACTGTTGATGGTACAAAGCGAACGCCATAAATTTTATATGAATTTGTAACATCCACAACAAATATATTACCAGCACTTGGTAGAGTGTAGGCTATTTCATCTATTCCCCCCGTAGCAGTAAATAAAACACTGTGGTTAACAGAAGTACCGTCAGTATAATATATTCTAAAACTATCTCCATTTGTACCTTGAATTTTCACATAAACAGTTCCAGTGACAGTAGCACTAAATGCAAAAGCATTGTAATTAGTAGTTACATTATCCCAAGGTTTCGAAGTATTGGAAACATTTACTGTCGCATTTGCAGGGAAATTCAAATAATATTGTGAATTCTCCACTGTATAACCATCTGCAAAAGTCAAAGTCGAAGCAGTGGATGCTTGACGAGTTGTTGCAGTTGAAGATGCCCTTACATAAAATCCTTGGGCTTCAATTGCGCCACTCTGAAATGACGTGCTTGAAAGATCATCAAAAACCCACGTCTTTTCTCCGCTTATGGTAACTTCACCATCCGCCCAGACGGAGAACGGGAGCATGAACATGGTTGTGAGAGCCAAAAGGGTCGAAGTAAATAGTCTTTTCTTCATTGTCTTATCGTTTTTTAGTTATTATTCAACATCAATCGGGTGCAAAAATACCTTATATATTATACGTGTAAGGTGACTAATCGTACAGAATAGTACAAAATCGTACCGGCATACAGACATTGTGCGGGCCTGCTGCTGCAGGCCCGCACAATGTTATTTTATATCGTAAAAATGGATGTCTATAGTTTGCCGATCTCTTCCACCGTGAGGCCTGTCGCCTGGGCGATGTCGGCTACAGGGAGGCTCATCCTCTTTAGGTTGCGGGCAATCTCTGCTTTTTCCTCTGTACGGCCCTCCAACCGGGCTGCATCATAGGTCCCCAACTGCACGGCAATGGCATCCAGATGGCGCTCGTATGCCAACCGGTCTGCCTTGCTCATCTGCATATACTGCAACTTTTCTCGGGCCTCGGCAAGACCCGGTGTGGTCGTGTTATCCTTGATACGCCCGTTCTTCAGGTAGTCAAGCCACTCCTCAATAGGAGTCGTCGCCACGTCATTGAACTCGTTCACGCGAATCAGATAGTACTCAGGGAAGATGTCTTCCGGTGACTTCATCTTGATGACGTTATCTTCCTTGGTGTTTACCTGGAGTTTATCGCCTGTGTGTACTCCGATAAACGTGTTCCTGCCATGATAGAGATAGTCGGATCCCTTGCCGAGATCGAAGTACAGGATGTTGATGCTGTAGATCTTCTTGACGTGATCATACCGGTTACCCAAGGATATATGTTCGGTAATGGCTTTTGCCACACCATACAGGATGCGTTCCAGATAGTAAAGTTGGGTGGTCAACTGGACTTCCACGATGATGATACGTCCTTTTGAGTCCTTGGCCTTGATATCTACACGATTGAACTTGTCATCCACCGACTCCTGGTTGCCCTCGCTCTCCAAAATCTCATCAATCGTAATTTTCTCCCCAAGAAGCACGGTTATCAGTCCTTCCAGCACACCGAAATTGGCCTTGTCGCGAAGCATGCGCTTCACTGCCCAGTCAAATCGTACATACTTCTCGTTGATCATCACTTCTCCTCCTTTCTTTGTCGCTTTCGCGGTTCTTTTATTTCCCATAATAATCAAATTTAGTGGGTTAGACAATAGTTTTATCGCATGCAAAGATGCGAGTGCAAAGATACGGATTATTTCTGAATCTGCCAAATAATTTTGGTGAAAAAGTTCTTCGCGCGCGTATAGTAGTTGTCTTACTCGGTTTTTATCCCGCCTATCCCGCTCATCCCACACTGAAAGTAAAAAATCTTACGTGTGGGATGAGCGGGATGAGCGGGTTGTTTTTGGGGTATAACAAGTATTACGCGCGCGAGGCCGTCGCTCAGACAATAGTCGGTGCCACTTGGGAAATTCGTGGCGCCGTTTGAAAATTTCGCGCCGCCGTTTGAAAATTTCGCGCCGCCGTTTGGAAATTTCGCGCCGCCGTTTGGAAATTTCGCGGCGAGTATTTCCCAAACGGCACCGCCAATTTTCCAATACTCGGTGCTTATGCGGGCCTGCTGCTGCAAGTCCGCACAATGTCGTTTCGTATCTTAAAATCGAGTGTCTATAGCCGTTCTATCTCCTCTGCCGTCAGGCCGGTAATATCTGCGATATCTGCTACCGGGTATCCTTTTCCCTTCATCCCACGGGCAATCTCTGCTTTCTCCTCTGCACGGCCCTTCTTGTAATTGCTTTCTTTAAGTACCTGGTTTCTGTTGACTTCGTCCCAGAAGCGTTCATAGGCATAGAGTTGGGCATCGCTCATGGCTGACTTCTCCACGATACCAAGAGCCTTGCTGATCTCCGCATTCTCCAGCAGTTCTGCCGGGGCCTCCACGGTGTCCTCATTGATCTCCGTAAGGAATCGCAGCCACAGCACGGCCATCTTCTTCTCCATGATGTTGCGGGGCTGGAACTTCGGTAGTTCCACGAACACGAAGCGCAGATAGTCGAGGCTGCACTCTGGATGATCGACGTTCAGAATGGCGTAGTCGTGGTAGAACTCATCAGGTGCCTCGCCCTGCATCTTATCGTTCAGGAGGTTCAGCGAGAACACGGGTTGGATGAGCGTGAACAGTTCAGCCTTGCCCACCTGCTTCATCACCGCCTTGGATGCGTTCATGATGACACGCTTCTTGAACTCGTCATCCCAGTTCATCTGCATCTCGACGAGGAAGTGACGGCCACGGGCATCCGTGCAGCGTACATCAACCACGCTGTTCTTGCCACCGCTCTGTTCCGGCACCATCTCCGGTGTCTCGTACTCAATGCTTGTGATTGGAGCATCTTCAGCCAGCGGCAATAGGGCGTTAAGCAGGCTCATCATCAAGTCCTTGTGTTCTGCAAACACAAGTTTGAATGTCAAGTCGGCCTTCGGGTTGAGATACTTACCTTTCATCGTCTTTTCTCCTTTCGTTTTCGCTTTCGCGGTTCTTTTATTTCCCATAATAATCAAATTTAGTGGGTTAGACAATAGTTTTATCGC
>FLNY01003718.1_pt1 | contig 49979 bp, 26 predicted proteins | sample 1140381 | NCBI WGS metagenome assembly FLNY01 (sample SAMEA3878172, study PRJEB12797) | bioreactor metagenome | biome: Moose rumen | place: Sweden | collected 2011-10
AGTGTACTGGTTGATGATGAAGTTAGCCACATAATCGCCGTTATCTGTCACAGCGAAGGTGTAGTTGGCTGACGATGACACGACCTCGCCGTCTTTTGTCCAGTTGCCGAAGGTATAACCGGTGTTAGGTATCGCCGTCAAGGTTATGGAGGTGCCGTGAGTGTATGTCCCGGCGCCCGTCACTGTGCCGCCGTTTGCAGGGTTAGCCGTCACTGTGACCTCGTAGCCGTTGATTGCGAAGTTAGCGACGTAATCGCCCGGGCCTGTCACCTCGAAGGTGAAGACGGCTTCTGTTGATACCATCTCACCGTCTTTTGTCCAGTTCACGAAGTGATAGCCGGTGTTCGGTGTCGCCGTCAGGGTGCATTCGGCGAAGTGGTTATATGTGCCGGCTCCCGACACCGTGCCGCCCACTGTCATGTTGACTGTCGCGGTGATGGCGTAGCTGTTCAAGGAGAAGGTGGCGACGTAATCGCCTGCGCCTGTCACCTCGAAGGTATAGACGGTTTCTGTCGAGACCACCTGGCCGTTCTTTGTCCAGTTGATGAAGGTATATCCTGTCGCCGCTGTCGCTGTCAGGACGGCTGTCTCACCGTGTGCGTATGTCCCTGCGCCTGTCACCGTGCCGCCCTCTTCAGGGTTGGCGGTGGCTGTGACATCGTAAGTATTCAGGGCGAAGTTGGCGACATACTCGCCTCCCTCTGTCACCATGAAGCTATATGATGCCTCTGTTGAGACTATTTCGCCGTTCTTCTTCCAGTTGGTGAAGGTATATCCTGTGGCTGCAGTAGCTGTCAGAGTGGCCGTCTCGCCGTATGAATAGGTGCCTGCGCCTGTCGCCGTGCCACAGTCGGCCGGAGACACTGATGTTGTGATTTCATAGCTATACAAGGCGAAGGTGGCGACGTAATCGCCTGCGCCTGTCACCTCGAAGGTGTATGTGGCTTCTGTTGACACCTCTTCACCGTCTTTTGTCCAGTTCACGAAGTGATAGCCGGTGTTGGCTGTCGCTGTCAGGGTGCATTCGACGAAGTGGTCATAGTCGCCTGCGCCTGTCACCGTGCCGCCCTCTTCCGGGTTGGCGGTGGCTGTGATGGCGTAGTTGTTGATAGCGAAATTAGCGACATAATCGCCTGCGCCTGTCACCTCGAAGGTGTAGGTGGCGTCTGTTGACATCTCTTCACCGTCTTTTGTCCAGTTCACGAAGTGATAGCCGGTGTTGGCTGTCGCTGTCAGGGTGCATTCGGCGAAGTGGTTATAGGTGCCTGCGCCTGTCACTGTGCCGCCCACTTCAGGCTCGGCTGAGGCTGTGATAGCGTAGTTGTTCAAGGTGAAGGTGGCGACGTATGCGCCTGCGCTTGTCACCTCGAAGGTGTAGGTGGCTTCTGTTGAGACGACTTGGTTGTCTTTTGACCAGTTAGCGAAGGTATAGCCCTCGTTGGCGACTGCCGTCAGCACCACGTTAGTGCCATAGTTGTACACACCTGCTCCCTCAACGGTGCCGCCCTCTTCCGGGTTGGCGGTGAGAGTTATCTCACAAGGAGTGAAGAATGTTATGGCGTAAGGGTTTCTGAGTGTTCCGAGGTTAGCGTCGCTTTGGAAGGTGAAGCTGCTTGTGCAAACGACGTCCATCTCCTCGTCTGTGAGATGGTTAAACACCTTGAAACTCATTTCCTCGCCATTGACGTTGGAATATACCTGCATAAGATAGGCATATCCCTGATAGTATGAGGCGGGGTTGAGATTCGGGAGGAAAGCACCTCTACATTCATCACCGACGAATACACCTACTTCAAGATATTGGGCGGTTGTGTCGGTCTTCAGCGAGACACCGTCAAGATACATCTCACCTGTGATGGTCATGTTGTACTGCGTATGGCTGTTGTATGTCCAATGAAGATTTTGGGCATTGGCAATCATTGAAAATGCCATCAACGCGATTAAAAATAACTTTTTCATTTTATTCTTTTTTTAATTAATTTCTAATTTGTTATTGTTAAACTCTCTCCGGTTTGTGCGGGGACGCGCGTCGCGCGTCCCCGCACTCGCCAACCAATTTTATTTAACAATGAGTTTCTGACATCTAATGTTCTTGCCTTCAGTGATGACTCTCACTGTGTAAACGCCGGCCTCTTCCGGGACACGGATGTTTGCCGGCATCTGAGTCGTTGACTGTACCGAGACCACCTGTCCGAGTGAGTTGACGATCTCGACCTGGGCGTAGTTCGTCTCGTTTGTTACAATCATTCTTACGTAACCGCCTTTTTCGGCCGGGTTAGGATACATCGCCACGATGCTGTTATGCTCGTCGATGTCGGTGACACCTCTGAAGCTCACCACGAGAGGCTCGTTAGTGCTGCCCACCATGGCGTCGTTGCTGTAGGTGAGGCGTGTCTCGCCATCGAACATCTCCTCGTCTGTCAGGGCGTCGTAGAGTCCGAATGTGAGTTCTGCCATATCCTTGCCTGCCACTGTCAGGAAGGCGTAGTAACGACCGTTGGCGCCTGCGTTGACGAGTTTCACGCTGCCGCGCACCTCACCGTCAGCAAATGCCGCGAGCTCATAGTCGCCTCCTGCAAGCTCCTCGTCGTTGAGCTCAACCACAGCCGTCACCGTCATATTGTTAGGATAGGCGTGCACGTTGGCTGTCCAGTGCTCCGATGTGACGTTGGCGACGGTCTCACCTCTCAGCGATGAAGGATATGTGAACGTCACGTCTTCTTCGTTGTTCGACTTGTACATGAAGCCGAGACCGGCGTCCAAGGTGTTGAGAGAGCCGCTCCACTCCTCTGCCTCCGCGTCGTAAGTGGCGAAGCCTTCCTGTGCCTTGACCATATCGCCGTCTGTCGGCTCAAGACCGGCAAACGCCTCTTCGACAGACATCGGCTCAGTAGATATTAAGCCGAGGTATGTCCAGCCGCTGTATAGTGTTATCTCGTGTTCGGCAGGATTGGCGAAATAGCCTTCCATCTCAAACTCAACATCTGCCGATGTGTTCACCTTGAACATCTCTTCGTTGTTGAGTGCCGTGAGGTTGCCGCTCCATTCCTCAGCCTCCTCGTCGTAGGTCAGGAAGCCGTTTGACTGTGATACGATGCTCACGCCGTTGGCGCCGAGACCTTCCTTCAGAGCCTCAAGGCCGTTGAAGGTGCTCTGCTCGATGTATGTTGACATCCAGTTCCAGCCTTCAACAAACTCGACATTCTGAGGCACCGTGTTACGGAAGTTGAACACGTATGGCTCCACAGGGGTGCCAAACACCGCGTCGGCGGCAAACACCTCTTTCGTTGCGCATCTCAAGGCGTATTCCTCACCGTTGGCGTGGCTGTAGAGACGGAATGTGATTTGTTCACCCTCTTCCTCGCCATATACTGTGAGGAACATCAGGTAACCGTTAACCTGCTCATAGTAATTGAGACGACCGCTGCCACGGCATTCGTCGCCGGCGAAAGCGCCGACCTCAAACTCAAGGTCGTTTTGTGTCTCTCCTTCTATCTGGATGATGCCGATAAACGACATGTTGTCGGCATATTGTTGAGGATTATCCACCACATAATAGTTGCCGATGGTTCTGGTGTGAGCGATATATTCACCGGCTGTTGTCACCGTGAACTCATACCAAGTTTCTCTGGTGACCAAAGTGTCGCCGCTTTCCCAGAACACCAGTTCTTTACCGCTGTTAGCGTTGTAATACAACGCGGCGGCATCTCCATACAAATAGGAATGTTGTTCGCTGAAGTACCACTGGCCGCCGTTAATAAAACACACACCACCCTCACCGTAATCGGCCGGAATTAATTCCGCGGTAAGAGTTATAGGCACCGTGTAATTCAGGGTGTATGCCAAGTGTGTCTCACCCAAGATGTTCAGGGTCCCGTCCACAGTGCTGTAGTCGTCGTTAAGGATGACGCTCACGTGGTAGTTGCCTTTACGGAATGTCTCCCAGGCGTAGTATCCAGTCTCGTCGAGTACCACTTCGATCACCTCGTCGCTGCCGGTATTGGTAAGCACGACCTGCACGCCTTCCGGACTCTCGCCGTTGTTGAGCGTGACGGTGATGTCAACACCGTTTTCTATCTCCATGTTGATGTCGAGCGGCTCCGACCAGACGATTTCCGACTCGTTGACGCCGGGTAACGTTGTGAGTTCTCTGTTGCCGCGGTTCTGTGTCGGTTGTGCCGCGTTGCCTTCATACACCGCGCTAACGCCGTATTTGTAGGATCCTTCGCCTTGTTGCAGTTCCACCCATGTCTCGTCGATATATGACAATCCGGTTACGCCTTGTGCTATTATTTCAGTGTTTCCGGCATCGTAAGGTCCGAAATTGTAGGCGTCGGTACGGTAGATGTTGAACGACTGCAGCGAGCGGTTGCCAACGTTCTGCTCAAGCTTGAAGAAATATACGGCTTTTTGGTTAGTGTTTCCATAGCATCTGAACATTGTGTTTTGTGCGTTATATTGCATCATTCTTCTGCCACCATCAACCGCCGTCGGTCTCACGCCACCGTCGTCTTCCATGTTGTCAAGCTTCCACATGCCTTTTTGTTCAAGTTCCTCGTTTGTCGCTAAGGCATTTGTATTTCCGTCGGTAGCGCTCAGGTAGCCGCCATTTTCGCCATATAATGGGTCGTAAAGCGTCCATGCCTCGTTTTCCGTGACATAGCCTACGGTAAACACGAACGCCAAGTCGTCGGCGGCGTCCTCAGCCGTTTCAGGGTTTACTATGACGTTGTCGTCCACTGTTATTGTGACAGCGGCGCGTGTTGTAGCGTTGCTTTGCTTCGACATCACATAGGCATCTTCACCATTGAACGCCACGATAAGCACTTGGTCGCCCTCGGCGAGGTCAGTGACATCTGTCACGAGAGTATATACCACGTCTTCCGTCGGTGTCGGTGGCTCCGGCGGGTTGTAGCCTGCGAAGTCCCAAGTGATGACAGCCGTGGTATCCACCTCTACCGCCACGACGTTCTGAGGGGCGATGTAGTTCTCCGTGAGGTTGAAATTGACGTCTGACCAAGTATAGTATGTGATGTCAACAACCTGTGAACCGGTCTGGTAGCCGTCGATAATGGCCTCCACGGTGTATGTGCCGGCATACACTCCATAAGTATCTGTGTCGTAGGTGTAGTAGCCGTTTTCGTCGGTGACGAATTCATAGCTGCGTTCCACGTCAAATTCGTCAACACCTGTCATGGTGATGGTCACGCCCTCGATAGGTGTGTAGCCGTCCTGCTCGTAAACATAACCGTTGATGTATCCGAGTCCTAAGACGCTAACGATTTGCCTATCCGAGTAACCCGAAACGCCGTATTTGTAAACAGCCTTCACGGCGAACATGTATGGATTGTCAATATCGCACCACAACACATCATCAACAGGCAGAGTGAACTCCGTGCCGGTTAAAACCTCGTCGTTCAAAGTGCCGAACCATAAATCTTCATAATAATTGCCATAGTACAGATTATATCCGAGGGCGTTTTCAGCGGCGTCCCATGTAAACGTCAACGTGTCTTGAGTTCCCAGGTAAGTCTGGTTATGGTCAACGGTGAAGTTTGCCACAGGAGCCTGTATTGTGGTGAAGTTCACGACAACGCCTTCTGTGGTGCCGCTTACGTTGCGTTCGTTAATCTGCACATAATACTTTTTGTTGTACTCCAAGTCCGCGAGTTGTATCTCAGGCACAAGTTGGCTTGTCCAGTCAAGTAACGTCTCTGTCGGAGGATTCGTCACGCCGAAGAGGATCTGCATCTCTTCTGTAAACCATCCGAGATAATAAGTCATGGTGGCGTCAATGGCGACGTTGGTATGACCGTTAGGATAGACTATATAACTCTGGTACGGAGCGGGGACTTCGTCAATTTGCATATTCACCTGCATGAAGTCCTCGTCAGCGGATGAGAACACTATGTAATAAGTGCCTGCCGGGATGTAATTGTTCTCTATTTGATATTCCGGCAAACGGTAGCCTGTCAGAGTGATGTCGTCGATAAGCACACCGTGTCCGAAGTGGTCATCCATAGCGAAACCTATCTGGAAGGCTTCGGCGAAGGTATCCGGATCGAGTGAAATCTCCACCTCTGTCCAAGTCTCATGTGCCTCGGTGGTAGCCATCAGCTCTTGCCATGTGCCGCCGTTATGGCGATAGCTCACTGTCAGGCCGTCGATATCGTTATCCCACTGTTTGTTCATATATTTGAATTTGAACAACACATTATTCTCATTACTCAAATCCATTTCGGGTGAGATGAGCCATGTTTGGCCTTGCAGTGTCTGTCCCGCGTTGATGTTATGAGTGCACGACACATACTGGTTGTCGGTGTTTACCGTCCAGGTGTTCATGCCATCGCCGGCAACTGACCATCCTTCAGGGATGTCTTCGCCGTCGAATGTCTCGTTGATGAAGTTGTTGTTGTCGCGGTTGCCGCGGTTGTTGGCAAAGACAGGTCCGTCATAATAATAGCCGTTGTTCCATGACGGTCCGCCCACCTCGTTGAAGTCCTCTTTGTAGATTGTTGTTATGCCGTCGTTTCCGTTGGTGCCGGCCGTCAACATGACCTCGTGGTCGAATGTCACCTTATACACGACGTCGATATTCTCCGTCCATGATCCGTCGAGTCTGTAGTCTGCGCTCAGGCCTTCCACAGGCAGAGAGTTCTCATATACGCCGTCTTCGTCAAACTCCGCCACTATGGCTGTCTCCCACACGTCGCCTTCCACGGGGTTGTAGGCTATAGCCGACAAGGTCGTCTCCACTGTCTCTCCGTCATTATAGGTAAGAATCACCGAAGCCTCCACTTCGCCGTCCGCCGAACCTGTCGCTGTCACTGAGAAGCTAACCGACCTGTTGTACTTCAAGGTGTAAGGCAGCTCCATGTCGCCGAGGTCAAGCTCAAAATACGGGTTGTTGACGGCGATGTCGGTTATTGTGGCCGATTTGCCGGTGTTTGTGACTGTCACCTCACGTGTGTAGTCCTTCTCACTCCACACATCGTTGGCGCGACGGCCAAAGTCGATTTCAGGTGTCATCGCCACATCGCTCTCTTCCGGCACCACCACGTTATATGCGAACGTGGTCTTAGGACTGAAATTATATCCGTAGTTTGTTGGGACAGCATCCAAGCCATTGATTGATGTGCCATAAGCATAAATACCCGAATCAACTCCGTAAAAACGCACTTGCATCCAAGTACCCCTGCTTAAGTTTTCAACGCAAACCACCAGATTGCCTCCATTATATGTGTAAGGAGTGGTGAAATTGATTGTCACCTCGCCGTTGGCCTCGAATGTAAGAGTGCCTGTGTACACAGTTGTGGCACTTGTTTTGTCAAAATAGCCGTTGTAGCCGTTGAAGTCTTCGTTATCTGTCTCGGTGAGATACACATCAACATTCACATTGGTTGTCCAAGGATAGCTATAGTTAGGGCGTCCATAATTCTTGTCGAAGTAATACGTCAGGCTTGTAATCTCGGCAGGTCCCATGTCGGCCAACTTATCAGCCAAAACGATATGCTGGCTCTTGGAGTATTCATCGAACCAATATACATACATAGGACTATAGCTATTCCAATAATCATCATCATTAATCGTCAATTCATCGGATTCGACTAACAATGTGTTAAAGTTGGCTACATATTCAGCATCGTTTTCCACCTCAAAACTTATTGACGTTTCTGTTGACACCTCTTCTCCGTCGAGGGTCCAGTTCACGAACTCATAGCCGAAGTTGGCAACCGCTGTCAGAATGCAAGTCTGACCGTATGCGTAAGTGCCTGCACCTGTAACAGAACCAGCAACTGTATCGTTGACGGCTGCCGTGATTTTATACTCGTTGATACCGAAGTTGGCATAATAAACGGCGTTGTTGTAAACCTCGAACTGGATTTCCTCCTCTGTTGATTCGATAATGCCGTTTTTCGTCCAGTTCACGAAATGATATTCGCTGTCGGGGTTGACTGTTGCCGTGAGTGTGCATGTCTCGCCATAGTTGTATTCGCCGGCGCCTTCCACGGTACCAACATCCTCAGGATTGGCGTAAGCCTCGATATTAAAGGTGTTGATGGTGAAGTGGGCTTTGTATGTGACATCTTCTGTCACTGTGATATCGAATGAAAGGTCTGTCGTCACATCTTCCTCATCCTCGTCCACCACCTTAGTCCATTTGTCGAAGGTGTAGCCTGTCGCGGCTGTTGCCGACAAAGTGCAAGGCCGTCCCACGGCATATTCGCCGGCGCCTTCCACCGTGCCGCCTTCCTCCGGCACCGCATCGGCTGCGACAGTATAAAACTCTGTCTCCTCATAATATGAGAATGTGGTCTTGGGAAGGAAGTTTCTAACATAACTGTAAGGGTAGCCTGAAGTATAAGTGAATCCGTATCTTGCGGCATCACGTTTGTCAACGCCATAGAAAGAGCTGGCGACAGGTATAGAGCCCATTTGTGCCGTCGTCATACCGATGAGCAGATGTCCGCCCTCATAGTCGAATGGGGTGTCAAAGTCAACGACCATCTCGCTTTGTGTGTTGTCAAGTTCGCCGGTGTAAACCACAGTCGCGTCGGTCTCACTTGCTATCGCCGTGAGCCGCTCCGAGTCAACAATCTTCAGATAAACCCTGTAAATTGCTCTCGATGTATCTGCCGCTGGCGCCGCAAGATAGAATGTCATTTTTTCTATTGCCATTCCAACCATGTCGGTAATGTCATAATCCGGGATGACAAACTGGCTTGTCACCTGGCTATAATTTGATTGACCGGCACCGGAACTCCAAATAGGGATATAACTATTTGTGATAGTACCGTCGTTGACGGTAAGTGTTTCCGGAGTAACCTGAGCCTGTGCCGTAAAAACGCTCACAAGCAAAAGCATTAACAATAATTTAATCTTATTCATATTACATTTTTTTTAATAATTCTCAAAATCATCAATTGTTTATTCCACAACCACTTTGCGGAACAAAGTGCTGTCATCACCTGTCACAATTCTAATCATGTACACACCCGGCATGTCAGGCATGGCGATGACGGCTTGCGACTGTCCGAATTTACCGACAGAGATTGTCTCGCCGAGTGTGTTCAGCACCTCGACCTGCATTTCTGTCGCATTAGCTAATGTGATATTGACGTTGCCGCCTTTCTTCACAGGGTTAGGATATACCGTCATCGAGCCGTTGTGTTCGCCTATGACCGTTGTGCCTCTGAAGCTCACCGCCAACGGGTTGTCCTTCTCGCCTAACATTGTGTTGGCGTTGAACATTGCCGTTGTGTTGCTTTCGAGGATCTCTTCCTCCGTCTCTGCATCATAGAGCGCGAAGGTGAGTTCAGCCGCTTCGTCGCCTGCCACTGTGAGGAATGCCACGTAACGGTTCATTGCCTGCGAGTAGATGAGGCGCACGCTGCCGCGGCATTCGCCGTTGGCGAAGGCCGCAAGTTCGTAGTCGCCCGCCACCTCTTCGCCGTCAAGCTCAACAACCGCCATGATATTCATGTTGTTGGCATACCTGTGCATGTCGGCAGCCCAGTGGTTGTTCCCCGATGTGAGGTTCTCGCCGAGCTGTTCGCTTCTGATGTTAGTGTAGGTGAATGTCACCTCGTCCTCATTCAACGACTTGTACATATAGCCTTTTGTAGGCTCGAAGTAGCTGAGTGAGCCGAACCACTCGCCGCTCTCTGCATCGTAGATGGCGAAGCCGTCTTGCGACTTAATCATATCGCCGTCGGTGGCCTCAAGGTCTTCCAAGGCGTCGTTGAGGTTGACATTGAACCATGAGAGGTATCCGAAATACGTCCAGCCGTTGTACAGCGTTACCGGATGGTTGGCCGGCTCAGCGTTGACGCCATACATTGTCACGCGAGCGGGAGCACTCATCTTAATCTTGTACATCGCCTCGTTGTTGATGCTTGTGAGCGAGCCGCTCCATTCACCGCTCTCCTCGTCATAGCTCACCGAGCCGTCCTGCGACTTAATCATAATGCCGTTGGCGCCTAAGCTGTTCTCAAGAATCTCCAATCCGTCGTAGTCGGCCTGCTCGATGTATGTTGACCACCAGTTCCAGCCTTCAACAAGTTGTGAGTATTGGTCACCGTACGACGCTGAAGCCGTGCAGCTCATGGCGTTGCCGGGATAAACCACGCGCACACCGTATGAATGAGCGTCGTTCACGCCCTCATCGGTATATGTGGAAGCCTCCGTGAAGTCATAAGCCTCACCGTCACGATAGATGACCGCACTCTCAGGCTCCAGCACGAGTGAATAAGAAACACGAATCATAAAGTTATAGTGATATGAATCCCATATATTGGTATTGTCATTGTAGTAGTAGCTGTTAGTATTGTCACTATACTGGTTGTCGCGCGTTGCCTGATAAGTATAACCATCTATCTTCTGAATAACAACCCATATATCTTGAGTGTTATCGATTTCGAGAGACTCATCAAAAACATAATCTGTGAAACCAGTGACATTGGGCATTGTGTCATTTACTGATTCAAATATCTTTGTTTCATCAGAGATATCTTCACCATTATAAACCATATACTTGATGACATCAGTATAATAGATATAAGAACTGTATTGGGAATCATAATATTGAATTGGCCGGTGATAATAAGATATCTTTTGCAAGGTGTTACTGCCAATTTCACCTGCGGGGAATCTGACAGCCCAATACGTAGGATTATATCTACCAGAATAAGTTCCATTATCATACGCTATTTCTTCGCTGACTTCAGTGCTTTCAGGATAACTCCAGGTAATGGTGTTGCCGTCTTCAGCCGATGTCAGTTTCATATTGTCAACACCATCATAATTATCACATTTCCTATATCTGAACTGACAAGAAGCATACGTTGACTGACCTCCTGTGTATTGTGTATAAAGATAGCATGTATATGTGTTGCCTTCCGTAAGGGTGCTGACGGGTATCTGCATAAAGGTGTCAGTGGTATAGCTATTAGTACCATTCACAGAGAGACGATATTGCACAAAAGAGCGGTCGCCTCCTTCCACGCCTTCCCATGTCGCCCAGCCTGTAGGCGAAACAGCAAACGTGGTGGCGTTGACGAGTGTTTCATACATAGTGTAGCTGAGTTCCGTCTCGTTTGTAATGCTTACATTGGTGTAATTCAACTCATTATAGTTGTCTCTTGTGAGTGTGACACTATACTGTCCTCTACGGAAGCTCTCGTAGGTGTAATAACCGTAATAGGCAAGTTCCAATGAGTCATAAACGATGTCGTCGTCGGTGAGTGTCACATCGGCAATAGGATAATGTTCCTGCTCATATTCGTTGTTGTTCACGAAAGAGATGGTGGCTCCTACAGGGTTTTCGCCGTTGTTGAGGTCAATTCTCACGCTCACGCCGTTTTCGATGAACATATCCTTGCCCACGGGGTTCGACCACACTATCTCCGACTCGCGCTCGACGTGGATGTCCGGGTTACGAAGCTCCACATCGTCGATATCGAGGTAGAATCCATTGTAATTGCTGTTATAATGGCGGATAGCCACATAACCTTCATTTCCTGCGTAATTTCCAAGATTCACTGTATATTGGCGCCACTCGCCCTGTCCTTTTGCCGTCATCGTCCAGCCATTAACATATACAAACGCGTCGGAAGAGGTGTTGTTCGTCGTTGACACATACACGCCGAATGTCTCCGTAGGATAGATGGCGTCCTGTGCGCAAGCCCAGAATGAGAATTCTGACACTTCGGTAAACTGCACCTTAGGAGTGATGAGATAGTTATTCTTGTTGTATATTGTACCACCATTCTCATAGCTCTTTGAAATCATCATATCGTGCGAGCCGTTATGGCCTTTGCCGTAACCGAGACCCGCCTCGCTGCCGAGCATCCAGCAACGTCCGTCGCCATCGACGTCAAGCACTGTCCAGCCCTCCGGGAAGCCTTCGTCGAAGGTCTCGTTTAATTCATAAGGCACTTCTGTCTCGTCTTCACGGTTGCCTGCATACACGCAGCTCACGCCGTATTTGTAGAGGACTCCCGACTCAACTTCCGACCAAGTCTCATCAAGTATTGTAGTCTCCGTCGGATTGCCAATCACATCAGTGTTGTCTAATGTATAAGGTCCGTTGTTGCTTTCAAGAGTACGATACACACGATAATTTTGCAGCTCGCGCGTCTCGCTTGTCCAGCTTACTTTCACGTTCTCATCTTCCTCGACTGCTGTGACGGAAGCCACGGGGAACAACATCTCGTCAAGGATGAAGTCGATGTCGGTCAGATCGTCGCCATTGCCTACGCTGGCCGCAAAATATGGTTCCGGGTCTTGATAGTTCTCGTCATAAACACCCACCGAGAAACCGTAGCCGGCTTTGAACGTGCCTGAATACTCGCCGTTCTCGTCGGTAGTGAAGATGTATTCGAGGTCATTACCAAATTCGTCGTAACCTGTCACCGACACCTCTATATTATTAATAGGTGTAGTGCCGTCTTGTTCATACACATGACCTTGGATGGTTGCGTAGCCTCCGACTCTCACCACCACGTCGTTTGAATAGTCCGATTCGCCTGCCTCATACACCGCTGTGACGTTGAAGACGTAACCGCCGGGGTTATAGGCGAGATTCTCAACGGTATATCCGTTGGTTGTAATCAGCTCGTCGTTGAGTTTCACGCCATCCTGATAGAAGTTGTAGCCCATGAAAGCTCTGTTGGCTGTCCATGTGAACACGGCGTCGTCGCCAATCCATATCTCGGTGTTTTCGGCTGCGAAATTCTCAACAGTGTCGAGAACAGAGGCGAAGGCGCGTATTGCGCTTGACGTCTGTCCGGTGTTGTTTCTTGTAATCACACGCATAAAATACACCGTGTTGTGGTTCAAGCCCTCAAGCAGTATAGGCGAGGTGAGGTCTGAAGTCCAGTCGAGCATCACCGATTGCGGAGGATACTGTGTTCCGACCAGAACTTTTATCTCCTTACTGTAATTTCCTATCGTTAGGATGACTTCATCGCCATTGTCAACACCGGTTTGTTCGTCACCCGGGTAAATTATTTCTGTCTCACCCGGAGCCGGCACCGCGTAGATTGACCAGCCACCTGTCATATGTGTTTGATCTTGGGTCTTTCCGACAATATAATAAGTGCCGGCATATAAGAACTTGTCAAAAATATAGTTTTGTCCTGAGGCTATGCAGTTTGTCGCCTGCGGGCCATTTTCACCGCTGAAGTCTTCTGCGTAAAGTGCCACTTCACTCGCAAAATCGAGATAATAATCCAAGATAAAGTCTTCTTCCACCTCAAACTTTATCACCGCATCATTATAATCATAGCCGAGAGGCAGAGAATACACGTTATGATAGGTATGACCTGTCTCGTTTGTCCCGATGTCAAAGACGTTGTTGTCGCCTAATGACAGCACTCCGAGGTCTATCGGGTTCTCATAGACGTCGCCTTCATCAGGGTCGTATGCCGTGGCTGTCACTGCAACCTCAAGTGTCTGGTCTTCCACGCCGTCGAAGTACGAGACGGTGAGAGTACCTGTCACCTCACCTGCATCGGCAGTGCCTGTTGACACTTCTATTTCCACCGATGTGTTGCCTTCCACCACAATCGGGAACTCCGTGTTGATGGTGAAATACTCGTTGTCCGACTCAATTCCGGTGATGGTGCCTTCCATGCCGCCAACATTTGTAAGCGTAAATGTTCCGGGCCTCATATAGGCATTATTCGGACGCTCTCCCAATTCAACATCACCATAAGCAACCATTTCCGCCTGCGGGTCAATATTCAATATTATGTAATTTTTGTATGTGGCATAACCTCGAGTTGCACTCCCGTCAATAGGATTGGCAACATCGAAACTATTATCGTCTCTATATTCACGAATGGTACGATAAGAACCATTTGGATCAGGGTATGTGTATGTCTTCATGGCATAAGATGAAAACGAGCAATAATTTGTAGAATTATCTGTCACACAAATGAGCAAATTGCTGGTGCCATCGTATTCAAATGGGGTGTCCAATGTCAGTGTCACCAAACTATTCGAGGTGAATGTGACTGTTTTCTCGGTAAAAACCAAGTCTTCAGTCGGGTCCAAGGGCAAGAAATCAGTATTATTTGAAAAATAGTTTTTTGAGGTATTGGCCATGTAAACCGAGATGCGTCTTTGCCGGCCATCGCCACTGCTGACATTATAATACACATAAAAACTCACCGCATTGATGGTTCCGCGAGTACCGATTTCTGCAGGAGTGTAAATCTGTTGCGTCAGCGATTTATGATAATACGTGTATGTCGGGATATAATACTGGGTCGTAGTTTCTTTAGTACCCACCTCAATATCCACGCTTGCTTTCATCGTGCCTGTGAAGGTCAACAAAAGCATCAGAAAGGCAAACAGCCTTACCATTTGGGATGTCTTCCCTCTCGTGGAAGACTTCCCTCCTTTTTTTTGTAAAGTTCTGTTAATCATAATTTTAATAAATAATTAATTGAAGATAATAATTTGTTTTACGAATCTTTCATTTAATTTCATCCTTTTCGTCAGCATCCACTAAGGATTCCGGCGATGAAGAACCAGACGGGACGTTGTGCCATCCAATCACTTCAGCTTACAAAAATATAGATAATTTTATGGATGGTTGTAAGTAAATTTACGTATAAGCGTAAAAAAATTTTATTTGGATTATCACTTCACCAGACCGGCGTCGTAGGCGTATTTCACTAAATTTGCGGTGGTTTTTATGTCTAATTTCTCGAATATATGGCTTTTGTGCACTTCCACTGTGCGGCGGCTCAGGCCGAGGCGGTCGGCTATCTGTTGTGCCGACATGCCGTTGGCGCACAGCTGTATTATCTCTATCTCGCGTGCCGACAGTTCTGTTTTTACTTGTATGCGATATTGTTTTTCTTCGTCATAACAATGGTCGCCGAACAAGGTGCTGAGTTTGGCTTTGAGGGCGTCCGACTCCACATCCTTACCCATAAAGCCATCCACGAGGCCTTGTGTACGAAGCACCACTTCGGGGTTTTTGCTCACGTCGGAGAGCAGCACTATTTTTGCCTTTGGGCTGAATTTACGTGCATGTCTTATCACATCAACACCATTGCCGTCGGGCAGATAGTAGTCGAGCAAGATAAGCTCCACCTCATCGCCGTGTTCTTCGAGGAAGGTCTTTGCCGACCTCACGTCGTCGGCCTCACCCACCACTATGCTGTTCATGTCGGAATAGTTGAGCGACAGGCGTATTCCCATCCGATAAAGCGGATGGTCTTCCACCAGAAGGACTTTTATGGGTTGTCGTTTCATCATCATTCTCCTTTCCTTACGCTTATGGTCACAGTGGTGCCCTCGCCTTCTTCGCTTTCTATCATTATGATGCCGCCATTGCGTTCCATTATCTGTTTGCTGACGAAAAGTCCTATGCCTGTGCCCGACTCGCCGCCGGTACCTTCAGTCGATGAGGTCAGCATCTGCATCAGCTTGCCTAACTTGTCCTTGCTGATGCCCTTGCCGTGGTCGATGACCTTAATCATATAATGTTTTCCGTCGTCTTCGGCCTCAAGTCTTATCTCACCTTTGTCATAGGAGTACTTCACTGCGTTAGAGACGATGTTTTGCAACACCATCTCCACTATCTGGCTGTCGTCGTTGCCCATCCAGTTTGCAGGGATGTCATTGGTGACCTTCAGTGACTTAAGGTCTATCTCGAAGGCTTGGCTCTGCACCACCTTATCGACGGTCTCCCTCAGGTTAAAAAACTCCGTCTGTTTGTCGGCGTCAACGAGCATGCCTTTCACCCAGCTGATGAGGTTCACCAACTTGATTTTCATATCCTTTGTCGATGACTGGAGTGCGACTAAGTACTCTTTAATGTATTCGAGCGGTATGTCGTTGATATGTTCGCTCATGAGGTCGAGGACCTTTTCCTGTGCCAGCACCGGCGTCTTGATGTCGTGCGAGACCATGGTGAACAGCTGGTCTTTGGTGCTATTGAGGCGAAGCAGCATCTCGTTGCGTCTCTTACGTTGTATGACATTGAGTATCAGCGCTATCACCACGATGAGAAGCAGTGCTACCACGACGAGCGACACATTGAACAGGCGTATGTTTTGTCTTGCTTTCTCCTCTTGCAGCTCCAGTTCATATTGCTTCTCCGCCAGTTGGTATTTCACCTGGTAGTCGCGGACAAGGTCTTGCATTTCTTCGTTATATATAGTGTCTCTTATTTTGACGCTTTCCTCAAGATAGCTCAACGAGCGTTCGGGGTGCGAGGATCTCGTGGCGAGATAGGCGCCTTGCAGGCATTCCAAATAGAATTGGTCATAGTGGCTCTCCTTAGCCATGTCCAAGGCTTCGAGATAGAATTGCTCGGCGGCGTCGGTGTCGCCGCGGTCGAAGGCGTATTGGCCGTATAGCATCACAATGGCTGTCTCATAATACAGTTCTTTCACTTGTCGGGCTGCTATGATGGCGGTGTCAAGCTCGGCGTCGGCTTCTTCGAGGCGGCCGGCAGCATGGTAGGCTTTCGACAAGGCGATGCGTCTGTTTATGATTTTCTCCTGCCAGTCGCCATAACGTTTCGACAGCGCCAGGGCTTGTTCGGCATAGTCTATGGTCTCGGCGAGTGTGGCGTCGCGCCTCGGGTCGTCGTCATCCATCTGTCCGTACTGCATCAGCCGCACGCCCGAGATATTCTGGTAATATGTCGCAAGGTTGAGGTTGGCCACCGTGTCAGTGCCGGTTTCGCCAAGCATCTCGATACATTTCCAATACAACTCCTCCGACAGGTCGTATTCCTCCATGTCGTAATAAATCGAGGCTATATTGTTCATGATGTAGCGTTTGTTGACGGCTGCCATCTCGCCTCCGATTTCATCCATTATCTCGGTGCAGATGTTATAGTTGCGTATGGCCTCGTCATATTGTCCGAGGCGCATACATGCCCCGGCTATGGTGTTGTAGCACCCCGCCACATTGTACAAGTCGCCGGCCTCCTCGTAGAGAGGCAGTGCCTGCTTGGTGTATTCTATCACCTCGACGAAACGGCTCTCGTCGAAGCACTGTAAAATCTTAGCTCTCAGACTGTCAGCGTCTTGAGCCTTCAGCATGAGAGAGAATAAGACGGCGATGACTGTCAAGAAAATTTTTCTCATTTTCATAACTTTATGTTAAAAACCACACAAAATTATGAAAATTCACATAAATAACTATAAGTAAATTTACTTATTATTACAAAAAGTTATCAACAAATCATCATTCCATATTAGTATAGACGGCCTGTACGTCTTCGTCATCCTCCACCTTGTCGAGGAAGTTCATGATGCTCTCCATCTGCTCGTCGCTGAATGCCACGGGGTTGTTGGCGAAACGTTGCAGGTTGGCTTTCACAATGTTGACTTTCATTTTCTCGATGGCCTCGTGCATGGTGCCGTATGATGTCCAGTCGCTGTAGGCGAAGGTGCCGTCTTCGGTCTCCTCTATCTCTTCGAGACCTGCGTCGATAAGCTCGAGTTCGAGGTCGTCTTTGCTCATGCCTGCCGGTATCTCTATCTGGAACACGGCTTTGCGGGTGAACATATATTCAAGCTGGCCTGTCTTGAGAAGCTCGCCGCCTGCCTTGTTGAAGTAAGAGCGCACGTTGGCTACGGTGCGGGTGGTGTTGTCGGTGGCGCATTCCACAACGCAGAGGACGCCGTGAGGGCCTTTGCCTTCATAGACGATCTCCACCATGTCGGCAGTGCTCTTGTCGGTGGCGCGCTTGATGGCGGCGTCGATATTGTCTTTCGGCATGTTTTCCGCCTTGGCGTTGAGGATAGCCTGACGGAGTTTGGGGTTCATGTCAGGGTCGGGACCGCCTTCTTTTGCTGCGATAGTTATAATTTTTCCAAGTTTCGGGAACACTCTCGACATGTGCCCCCATCTTTTCATCTTAGCCGCCTTGCGGTATTCAAATGCTCTTCCCATATTAGTACTAATTTATTTTTCAGGTCGCAAAAATAACAAAAAATTTTATACAACATCATAAATAATTAAAAAATCTACCCGCTAATGGCTAATGGCTAATGGCCAACAGCTAATGGCTAAATCACGTCTTCTGTTTTTTCTTCTTCGCCGCGGGGAACAACACATTATTTAATATAAGGCGGTATCCCGGCGAGTTGGGGTGCATGTCGAGCTCTGTCGGCGGGTCGCCCACCAAGTGCTGATAGTCTTCCGGGTCATGGCCGCCGAGGAAGGTCCAGAAGCCGTTGCCGTAGTCGCCGTGGATATAACGGTCTTCCTCCAAAGCGGCATTGTCGCCAAGCACCACCACAGTGGGCTTTACAAACTTTTTATCGAACGCCGTGGTCTGCCCCATAAACCCTTTTATCAGTCTCTCGTGGCTTTGCGTGAGCATGGTCGGAACGGGGTCCCATTTTGCCGAGAAGTCGAACAAAAGGAAGAAATCGTTGTTTTCCTTCACCGATTTCGGTCTTCGCAAAGTCACATCGATATTCGAAACCTCGTATTCCTGCGGATTGGTCGAGACGGTGAAGTCGGTGAAGGCGAAGCAGTTGTCGTAATTCAGACGGTTAGGGTCGCCCGGTCGGATTCCGTCGCCGTCGAACATCACGTCGCAGATGTCGAGACCTTCGGCGGCGAGGGCTATGTCGAAGCTGTCGGGAGCCGAGCACATGGCGAAGAGATAGCCACCGCCAGCCACAAAGTCGCGGATCTTCTTCGCCACAGCGAGCTTCAGCTGTGACACCTTTGCAAAGCCATGTCGTCGAGCCGTCTCCTCCTGTTTTTTCACGTCTTCCTGATACCACGGGTAGTTGCGGTAACGCGCCCAGAACTTACCATACTGGCCTGTGAAGTCCTCATGGTGCATGTGCAGCCAATCGTAAGTCGGCAGCACGCCGTCGAGCACCTCGTCATCGTAAATGACATCGTATGGAATCTCGGCGTATGTAAGCACGAGAGTCACCGCGTCGTCCCACGGCAGTATGTTTTTCGGGGCATAGACGGCGAGACGAGGCACTTTCTGAAGCTTCATCTCGTCCATGTTGGCACCCGGGTCGGCTATCTCAGCCAAGATGCCGTCGGCCTGCGCGTCGGCAATCACCTGATACGAGACGTTGCGCAGCTTGCACTCGCGCTCAAACATCTCGTGATACGGAATCAGATAGCTCCCGCCCTTATAATTGAGAAGCCAGCTTATCTCCACCTCGCGCTCAAGAATCCAATACGCCACGCCATAGGCCTTCAAATGGTTGGTCTGGGTCTCGTCCATCGGCACCAAAATGTAGGCAGCGAAGATTTTCGGCAAAGCCATCATCATGATTATCAATAGGATAATATGTTTTTTAAAGTTTCTCATCTTTATGAAAATTTAATGCAAAGATAACAAAAAGCCATTAGCTATTAGCCATTAGCCATTAGTTTTTTTATTTTTTACTTTTTTTTAACAAATAATTTTGTATTTTTGCGGTTTAAAATGGAATAATTTTTATTTTAAAATAATTTAATATGGAAAACACAGAATTGAAAAAGACCGCATTGAATGCGATGCACTATGAGATGGGTGCCAAGATGGTTCCTTTTGCCGGTTTCGACATGCCTGTACAGTTTGAGGGCGTGAACGTTGAACACGAGACAGTCCGCAAGGGCGTCGGTGTTTTCGACGTCTCTCACATGGGCGAGTTCCGCGCCAAAGGCCCCAAGGCATTCGCATTGGTACAGCGTTGCACCTCCAACGACGTGGCGGCGTTGGTTGACGGCAAGGTACAATACACCTGCCTCCCGAACGGCAAGGGCGGCATCGTTGACGACATGCTTGTTTACCGCATCTCCGCCGACGAATATTTCATGGTTCCCAACGCCGCCAACATCGACAAGGACTGGGCTTGGATGTCGAAAGTGGCTGAGGAGATGGGCATGAAGCTCGGCGTTGACTTCATCAACGAGAGCAACCAATGGTCGCAGCTCGCGGTGCAGGGCCCGCTCGCTCTCAAGGCGATGCAGAAGCTCACCAAGGCCAATGTCGTTGACATGGAGTACTACACCTTCAAAATCATCGAGTTCGCCGGCGTGAAAGACATCATCTTCTCGACGACGGGCTATACCGGTGCCGGCGGATGCGAGATCTACATCCCGAATGCAGAAGCCGTGAACGTTTACAAGCAGGTTCTCGAAGCCGGCAAGGAGTTCGGCATCAAGCCTATAGGCCTCGGCGCACGCGACACCCTGCGTCTCGAGATGGGCTTCTGTCTCTATGGCAACGACATCTGCGACACCACCTCTCCTATCGAGGCCGGCCTCGGCTGGATCACCAAATTCGTCGATGGCAACGACTTCATCGACCGTGCCTACAACGAAAAACAGAAAGCCGAGGGTGTGACACGCAAACTCGTGGCGTTTGAGGTCACAGGAAAAGGTATAGCGCGTCATGAATATGAGATCTGCGACGCTGAAGGCAACCACATCGGCGAGGTGACATCAGGCACCATGGCACCATCTGTCAAGAAAGCCATCGGCATGGGCTACGTGAAGAAAGACTTCTCAAAGGTGGGAAGCGAAATCTTCATCAAGGTGAGAGAGAAACTCATCTCCGCAGTGGTGGTGAAACTGCCGTTCTACAAAGGATGAGCGACATTATGACCGACAAAAAAAGCGGCCTCACGGCCGCTTTTTTTGCTGGTGTCAATCCATCATTCTATTTCCTCATTATATATAGCGTCAAGATCGTCGTCAGGAGTCTTGACATCAATCTGCGAAGCATCCGCCTTCTTGTCCTCTTCATCCTCTGCGAAAAGCTTCTTTGGCGTCTGACATTTGCCTATCGAAAGCACCACGCCGAAACGTATGTTGGCGGCATTGTATGCCGTGGCCAACTCGACAGTAGGCGCAGCTATCTTCGTGGCAATCATGATGTTGTCGGTGACAGCGTATAAGTTGAGCGGTCCCATATGTATGCCGACGCCGGCACCTATCGAGCTTCCCGAATATTTCGACTGGGTGTAGCTCACCGTGAGATTCAAGAAGTTGAGGAACGAGCCGCTGTAAGCCAACGTCACGGCCGGGCGCATCTCGCCTCTCACGTAATACATCTGTCCGATGGCGGTCAGACGTAAAGCGGGGAAAAGCTCGGCATAACCTTGCAACATGACTCTTGTCTTCAGCTTCGTCTTATAATCACTGCCTACATGCAAGGAGTCGTCGCCCCACACAGCGTCAACAACCGTGTTCATCATTGTCGAATAGTCGAGTTTGAACTCCGACAAGTCGCTGAAACTGTTGAACAACGCGTCGTTAATCTCCAAGCCTTCCGTGTTGTTGTGTTTTTCCTTCGTGTCACTCCATTTGATATATCCGAGGTCATATACGCCTGCTGAAATGCCGAAGTGTTTGTTGAACACATACGAGGCGCCGAAATCGATGCCGAAACCGTAATTCTCGGTCAGGCTGAACATGTCTTGAAAGTCAGCGTCCTCGAACACTGTTGATATGTCGCTAATACGGCTGACATCTGTCTTAAGAACCGATGCCATCTTGATGTCGAGGTTGAAGTCGGCACTGATGGCATAAGTTGACGCGTCGGTGTAAATCTTAGTTTTTTCATTGTTGATTGACGCATTAGCGATACCGCCTATCAGTTTTGGATGCACACCGACAGTAAGATGTTTGTTTATATCGTACTGAATGCCGAGGCCTATCTCAGTGTAAACGGTGGCGTCGATACCGACATTGAAATCGCAGGCATTTTCGCCGAGATAATGTCCGTTACCGAACACGAAAAATCCGACGAAGTCTCTTGAATACTGGAACTCCGCGTTCATTTTTGTCCTCCAGTCGATATTGAAGAAAAGCTTCTTCACCCTGAAGCCCAGATTGAGGATCTCGAACGAGAAGTTGGTATTGATGAAGTTGTCGTGAGGCTCGAGGCTGTTCACGAGTTTGGCGGCGTCTATCACCTCTTCTCCGGATGAATCCGTACCGAAAATATTATCATATTTGACACTGGAATTAAAGATGGAGAAGTTGATATTCGACACTCCGATGCCGAACACACCTTTGTATGGCATTCTGATGCCGGGGTTGAGATAATTGGCATAAGGCATCTGCGGCAGCAAGGTGAATGTGATACCGTCATTCTGTGCTTTTGCGACAAACGACGAGCATATCAAAGCCGCGACAATCAAAAATCTGTATAATTTTTTCATAATAATCTCCTTTCTGAATTATTCAAGACTAATACTTGATGTTTTGGTCAACATCTTCATTCTCAGAGCCAATTTGTCGTTCGTGTTAAAATGCACGGTCTCGCTGCTTATCTCATCGGTTGAGAGTCCGAGTTCCAGTATCATCTTTTTAGCATTCATGACATTATGGATTTTCTGGTCAGTCACAATCACCTGGATTTCGTCTTGTTCACCGTAGTTGATAACATGTTGTCCGTCGAACAGCGAGTCTGTGACCACATTGTTTTTATCGAGGAAAAACACCTGCATGTTAATATTCATTTTCAGTTCGCTGTCGGTGTCGATAAAGAAGTCTATCTCATCGAAATACTGGTTTTCAGGTATCTCGGAGCCGAATTCGACTTCGAGGGTGTCGCAGTATCTCAAGTCGTTGATTTTTATAGCGAAAGGCATTTCCACGCTACCTGTCACGTCGATGCGTGAGGTGTCGGACACTGTTATTTGGCCATGTTCGTCAAATGCCATCGCTATTCTTCCAGAGAAGTCGAAGCTGGTATAGTCATCCATTATGTTGATTTGCTGGTCATAGCCGAAAATCTGCTCATCAACGAGTTCACCTTCTGTCGGCAGTATGTTCACCTCCACCTCGCCATCGGTACCAAGCATATTGGCTTCATGGCCGGTTATTGCGTTATAGAGTCGCAGCTGGTTGATTTGGCACACGGTTCCGAGACCGAAGGTATTCATATACCTGAGGCTCACTGTCGGGATCGGCAGATACAGGTCACCGTCGATGCCGTTGATACCGAAATTGATATCGAGGCTTTTGCTGAACACTGAGTCGAGCGGTGTCTCAACAGTGCCGTAAATCGTTTTGAATCCCACATCACTGATTCCTCCGTCAAGGGTGCAGGTATAAGTGCCTCCTTGGAAGATGTTGCCGGGGTCAATGTCAAGCAACATCATTGCCGAGAACGACACGTTGCCTTCTTCGTCGGGTATCAGTCGGTTTTCCTTCAGGTTGATGTCACAGTGCGCCTCGGTACCCACCAAATCCAGCATGATTGCCAACGGTGTTCCGTCCTCCGAGACTATTGACTCCGTAAAGATCTTTATTTCTTTAAGGAAGCTGATTGGATTGTTCAATTGGACACCGAACCACAGATGGCCGTTGCGCAGGATGACAGAGTCTATCCCGAAGCCTTCAAACTGCACGGGGAACTCCGCGAACTTGTCAACCGCCAAGGTGTCGGAATACTTTAAGGTTATTTCCGGCAAGGTGAATGACGTGGTTGTGTTGAAAGTGGTGTTCTTAATAGTTCCAAGCAAGTCGCTCGCATCGATGACGCCTCTGATAAAGTTGTCGTAATAAGCGTAAATGGAGCCGTCATCCTTGACGCGAATCCATTGGTTGGTGGTGCTGTCCATCATGCCAAGCACGTCTTTCATCGACATGGTGTCGGAGAAGAGGGAGAATGCGAACTGGTTGTCAACCATGATTTTTTTCACGTCTTTTTTCTTGCACGACATCGAGGAAATCAGCACAAGAGAGACGAGTGCAATTGAAATTAGTTTTGTAAATTTTATTTTCATATCTTAAAATGTTAAGTTGCCACCTATTAATATATAAGGATTTCAACGCTTCAAAAACACCCACAAAGTTAGAGATTATTTTAATACGATGAATAATTTTTGTATTTTTTTATTTTATTTTTTTTAAAAATTTTTGTCACACGTAATTAAAAATGTTGTAATTTTGCAGTCCGAAAAAATTAGAGAAAAAGAATAGATATGTATTTAACTGCAGAAAAGAAACAAGAGATTTTCACAAAGTACGGTAAGAACGCACAGGATACCGGCTCAGCAGAAGGACAGATTGCATTGTTCACATTCAGAATCAAGAATTTGACAGAGCACATGAAAGCCAGCAATAAGGACATCGCGACGAAGCGCTCGTTGGTTGCCCTCGTTGGTAAGAGAAGAAAGCTCCTCGCCTACCTCAAACAGAATGATATCGAGAGATATCGTGCCATCATTAAGGATTTAGGTATCAGAAAATAAAAGCATTGTTCATGCAATGTGATTGCAAAAAAAGGCAATTTCATTGCCTTTTTTTGCATTGCCGTATGCTTTTATCAAGCGTTTGTTTTATTAATTATTTAGCTGTTTTTTAAAATTAAAGATTATTATGGGTCCAGAAGGAATCAAACAGACAATACAGACCGGCAAAGACACCATCATCATTGAGACCGGCCGTTTGGCGAAGCAGGCCGACGGCGCTGCGGTGGTAAAATGCGGTAACACAGTGTTGCTCGCCACGGTAGTGGCGGCAAAAGAGGCTAAGGACGACGTCGATTTCCTGCCTCTGTCAGTAGATTACAAAGAGAAATACGCCGCCACGGGCAAGTTCCCCGGCGGGTTCTTCAAACGTGAAGGCAAGCCGTCAGACTATGAGATTCTCATCTCACGTCTCGTCGATCGTGCCATACGCCCCTTGTTCCCCGACGATTTCCACGCGGAGATACAGGTGCAGATAACATTGCTATCAGGTGAGCAGAACGTGCTTCCCGACGCTTACGCGGCATTGGCGGCATCGTCAGCCATAGCAGTGTCGGACATCCCGTTCCACGGTCCTATCTCAGAAGTCCGCGTCGCCATGATTGACGGCGAATACGTCATCAACCCGCGCGCCGACGAACTCGAGAACGCCGACCTTGAACTCATGGTGGGTGCCACAATGAAAGACATCTGCATGGTGGAAGGCGAGTCGAAAGAGGTCTCTGAAGCACAGATGATCGGAGCCTTGAAGGCTGCTCACGAGGCTATCAAAGGCCAGGTGCAGGCACAGCTCGACCTCGCTTCAAGAGTCGAGAAGGCTCAGACAAAACGCGAGTACTGCCATGAGGTCAACGACGAAGACCTCCGCGCTGACATGATGGAGTGCTGCTACAAGCCATGCTACGACTTCGCTCTCACCGGCAACGCCAACAAACACGAGCGCGAGGACGCTTTCAACGCTATTCTTGAGAATTATCTCACAAAATATACCGAAGAGGAACTCGAGGAGAAGACCCCGATGGCAAAACGTTACTTCCACGACATCGAGCGCAAGGCAGTGCGTGACGCCATCCTGATTGAGCGCAAACGTCTCGACGGCCGTAAACTCGACCAGATTCGTCCTATCTGGACAGAAGTCGATATTTTGCCGTCATGCCATGGCTCGGCCATCTTCACACGTGGTGAGACTCAGGCATTGGTGACAGTGACATTAGGCACCAAGCTCGACGAACAGACCATCGACGGCGCTGTGGTGGAAGGCACCAGCAACTTCATGCTGCACTATAACTTCCCGAGCTTCGCAACAGGCGAATGCAAGGCTAACCGCGGTGTGAGCCGTCGTGAGGTGGGTCACGGCAACCTTGCTGAGAGAGCCTTGAAAAACATGATACCCACAGGCGAGGAGAATCCTTACACCATCCGCGTGGTGTCTGACATCCTCGAGTCGAACGGCTCGTCGTCAATGGCATCGGTGTGCGGCGGCACATTGGCATTGATGGACGCCGGCGTGAAGATGAGAAAACCCGTAGCAGGTATCGCAATGGGTCTTATCACCGACAACGACAAATACGCCGTCTTATCAGATATCCTTGGCGATGAGGACCATCTCGGCGACATGGACTTCAAGGTGACAGGCACCGTTGACGGCATCACGGCATGCCAGATGGATATCAAAGTTGACGGATTGTCATACGAAGTGTTGAGCGAGGCTCTTGAGCAGGCTAAGGCCGGCAGGATGCACATCCTCGGCGAGATGGCTAAGACCATCACAGAGCCACGTGCCGACTACAAAGAGTCAGTGCCTCGTATCGAAAAGATCATCATTCCTAAAGACTTCATCGGCGCTGTCATCGGACCTGGCGGAAAAGTCGTACAAGAGATTCAGAAGACCACCAACACCGTCATCGTCATCACTGAAGACGACAAATGCGGCATGGTTGAAATCGCTTCCACAAATAAGGACGACCTCGAGGCAGCAAAGGCTAAGGTGCGCGCTATCGTTGCTGTTCCTGAGGTTGGCGAGGTTTACGACGGCACAGTGAAGAGCATCATGCCTTTCGGCGCTTTCGTGGAGATCCTTCCCGGCAAGGACGGTCTGCTCCACATCTCTGAGATCGATTATAAACGTCTCGAGACCATGGACGGCGTCCTGAAGGAAGGCGACAAGATTCAGGTGAAGCTCATCGACATTGACCCTAAGACCGGCAAGCTACGTCTCTCAAGAAAAGCTTTGTTACCGAAACCGGAGGGTTACGTTGAGAAGCCGGAGAGACCGCGTGGCGAGCACAGAGGCGGCGGAGAGCGTAAAGAGCATAGAGGACCGAGGAGGGAGAAGAGGGGTTGAGAGTTTAGAGTTTAGAGTTTAGAGTTTAGAGTCGGTTTTTTAGTTTAGAGTAAGGTTGTCATTTCGACTGAAGCGAAGCGGAGTGGAGACCTGAGCGAAGCGAAAGCATTCACCTTTGGTGAATAAATCTCCTGCAAAATTGTAGTTATCCTGTTTGACGGGGATTTCGACTTCACTTCGTTACGCTCGAAATGACGGATTAAAAAAGAAAATCCTAAAAAATAAAATATGAGGCAGTTAAAGATTACCAAACAAGTTACCAACAGGGAAACAGCTTCTTTGGACAAGTATCTCCAAGAGATTGGTAAGGTTGAATTGATAACGGCTGACGAGGAAGTCGAGCTTGCGCAGCGTATCCGTCAGGGCGACATGGCCGCTTTGGAGAAGCTCACGAAAGCCAACTTGAGGTTCGTTGTATCCGTGTCGAAGCAGTACCAAAATCAAGGACTTAGCCTCCCCGACCTCATCAACGAGGGCAACCTCGGGCTCATCAAGGCGGCGCGCCGTTTTGACGAGACGAGAGGTTTCAAGTTCATCTCTTACGCAGTATGGTGGATACGCCAGTCCATACTCCAGGCTCTTGCAGAACAATCACGTATCGTCCGACTTCCATTGAACAAAATCGGTTCGATCAACAAAATCAACAAGACATACGCAAAGTTAGAGCAGGAATTTGAGCGCGAGCCTAATGCCGAGGAGATAGCCGAGGTTCTCGACCTCACCGAAGCCGAAGTCAAAGAATCGTTGAAGAACGCAGGCCGTCACGTCTCAATGGACGCCCCTCTCGTGCAGGACGAAGACAACAACATGTACGACGTCTTGAAGAGCGACGAGGTGGTGACGCCAGAGACGGAGCTGCTTAACGAGTCACTCAGGAAGGAGATTGACCGCGCAATCTCGACTTTGACGCAGAGAGAAGCCGACGTCGTGCGCCTTTATTTCGGACTCAACGGCGGTCATCCGATGACTTTGGAGGAGATCGGCGAGAAGTTTGACCTCACACGCGAGCGTGTGCGTCAGATAAAAGAGAAGGCCATCCGCCGACTGAAGCACACCAGCAGGAGCAAAATCCTGAAGAGTTATCTTGGTTGATTTCAGGAATTTAATTTTAATTGCAGACTTAACAGGGCTAAGGAGACTTGGTCCTGTTATTTTTTTGTACTTTTTCTTGTTGTTATTGTCATAATTTAGTAATTTTGCGAACGATTGATCTCATCATTAGAGTTTGATGATAGCATATAGTGGTGAGGCTTTTTAATATTGTTAGCAAAAATCAGTTATGAACACCTTGATGTTTACATTTGATTATGAATAATTTAGCAACAGATTTGGCAAGACTGCATGTTCTTGAGGGGGCGGATTTCGTCAAGCAGCTGAAAGCAATCGCGGCAAGTGAAGAGTTTCATCCATTGGAGGATGATAACAATATCTTTACCACTGGTGGTGAAAAGCAAGAGGACTATGACAACCTCATAAATGCCGCACGCAAAGCTGTTGAACTGGGTTATAAGGTTTATATTCTTCCAAATCCCAGAAGCGTAAGAACCGCTGATTTTATTTTTGAACAACATGGCATTTATAAAATGTATGAATTAAAAACGATACAAGGCAAGGCTTCTGTTGGGAATCGGCTATTTGATTCTATTGGGCAGACTCATCATGTGCTTCTTAATATCAAAACAAGTTATAATGCTGGTAGGCTCGCCTCTGAGATTAAGGCTTATTTTCAGCAATACTTCAAAGCAAGAGAAGTGTTGATTTTCAAGGGAAAACAAGTTATTACTATCAAAAGAGAATTCGCTATGAAGAAATCGTTTATTGTTGAGTTCAGGAAACGTTACAGGTAACAAAAAAACCGTCCTAATGGACGGCTTTTTTATTTTTTGGAGCAGGGGCGATATGGTCTTACTCCCTCTCGGCAACTTACCGGATAGCCAAAACATTTATTTTGACATTGCAAAGATACAACAAATTTTCAATTATGCAACTAATTTTGAAAAATATTTTCATTTTACAGCATCGCTTCAACCCAAATCGGTCATTAGGATTTCTCGGTGCAGTATGGCAGAGAGAAGTCCTTAAGTTTTTCCCATATAGAAAGGAAGGATTGTCGGGTTTTCAGCGACCTTGCCAAGTACAGAATGTGATTATCCTTCGTTTTCCCCAGATATGCAGGAGTGGAGATCAGTTCGTATCGGATAGTCTTGAGGAACTTCGATTCTGTTCTCCGAGTCTGCCCTGCCACGATAAGAATCGTATACGATTTTGGCGGGTAGTCCAAGGTCTGTGACAAAGCAGCTGTATCTGTATTTCTCGAAGTCCTTCTCATCCTCAAACAGTGCCAACTGCCTGACCTTCTTGCCCTGGAGCCGTGACAGCGTGTCTTCCAGGAAGGCGAGATAGTTTGTGCTGGCAGAGGTGTTGCCGGGACGCAGCCAGTAGTTGGCAATCATGTGCACGTCCGAGACAAAGGCAAGGAGCGGATGGTGGGACGGGCGACCGGGACGCTTCGGATTGTATCCCTTGGCAGCCCCTTCCTGATGCCCCTCACGGACCATGACCGTGGAGTCAAAGTCAAGCGTATAGTTGTCGAATACCAATTCGGAGAAGAACCATCTGAACAGTTCACTGAACACTCGCTGATTGACGGCCTGTGAGAACTTGTTGAAATAACGCTGGTAAGCCCTGTGGTCTGCTCCACGCTTCCACCCCAGAAGCTTGCACAGGGCGGCGTCATAACGGACTGCGTCAAGGTGGCCGAAGCAACTTGCACCGCACCATACCCCGGCGAACAGACCCAGTATCAGCTGTAGCGGCTTGTACCCCCCCCTGTGAGTGATTTCCCTGTTAACGAACTTTATGTCACAGTCACACATCATTACCAATTAATTCTATTGCGTGGCAAAGGTAGTAACTTATTGTGAATAAACCAAATATAATTGGCATTTTCTAATGGCGGTCATCAGAAAATGGGGCGGAATAAATCTCTAATGACCGATTTGGGATAAATAGTCACCTTGTCACCACTGCAATTTGTTATAAAAATCGGTGCGAAGAAAATACAAACAATAATTCTTCTCTGGCTGACAAGCAGAATTATGAATCATTAACCTACCCTAAAATTGATTTGCTCTACAAGGTCGCAGGTCATAGCAGACGGATTGTTTACAGGTCAATCCCATGGCTCTTGCCTATGGATTTCCATCGGGCATCGTCCTTTTCGAAGGCGTCGAGGGTGCGGTTGGTGCGGTCGATGAAGGTGTCGGTGTCGTTCAGCAGCTGTTGGGTGCGGAGGCGGAGGGCGATGCGGTCGCGGACGAAGGTTTCCTCATCTGACGTTGCGCCGATGGCAGCCATTACCTTCTTCACGCAGAGGTCGCTGCTGTCTAACTTCACAGCGCAGCTGTCGATGGTGCGATCCAGTTGTTTCTGCCGGTCGGTAAGATTATTCCAAGACATATTGTTAATGTGTTAGTACGATAATATATTAGTGAAATGCTTCGAAATCAGCAGATGGATTCCAGGCTCGGTACGAAGCTTTTCTGGATAGCCTCGGCAATGGCTTGGGCTATCTCCATCTCGCTGAAGCCTATACTGTCTCCAAATCCGTAGAGCAGCTTCACTTCCTCCTCGGCAATCTTCTTGTCGCTCATCACGATGTGGATCATGTATTGCAGCAGGCTCTCGCGCATGCCGGGGTTGATTTTGAGGATGTTACCCACGGCCTGGTTGAAGGTGTCGACGACATCGCCCTCGGCAATCTCCTCCAGATAGCGGCGTGGGAATATCTGTAGGCTGGCCAGGGTGTCGAGTATCTGGTTGAATTCCTCCTCCTGCACCTCGTTGTCTGCCGATGCCACGATGATGCCTGCCGACGCAATGAAGCGTGCCAGATGCTCGTCCAGATCCGTGTCGCCCACTTTCAGCAGTATGGCGATGAGTTCATCCATTCCCTTGCCGAGTTCCTCTTCCGACGTGGCATTGGCGAAGAGGTTGATGGCCTGCACACGGATGGGGTTGACGGGATGCGAGGCACGGCTCACGCCCTTGTCGTTGAGGAAGTAGTCGAGGCGGCGGTTGTTGTCGGCCAGCAGGGCGTCAATGCTCACGTTCATTTTCTGCAGATCGAGACCCGACGCCATCTTGAAGAATGCTGTCACGCAGACGTTGAGGTCTCCCGATGCTAAGTATCCGTAGCGGTCGGCCACCAGTTCGGCCAGCTGGTCGTGCAGGCGTATCTTGTACTGCAGCGACACCGGCACGTTGGAGTTTGGCGGGAATACAAACTGTATGAGACGGCTGAGGGCGGTGTCGCGGTTGATGAGATGTCCCAGCTCGTGGCCGACGACGAAGCGCAATTCCTCCTGCGACATCAGGTCGAAGAGGCCCGAATTGACGTTGACGATGTGCGGTTCGCCTTCATCCTCGGCCGCCAGCGAGAAGGCATTGACTGTCGAGTCGCCTGTGATGTAGAAATCCACCCGCTCGTTGAAGCCGAGCCGCTGTCTCACCTCCTGACAGAGGTTGTATAAGTCCGGCAGCAGTTCGGGCTGTACCTTCAGGCAGTGTCCCTCCATGCTGCTGCGCCAATAGGCGTCGTTGCTGCTGATTTTAGTCTTGCGGAGTACCTCCTCCACGACGTTGCCTTGCAAGGCTGTGTAAATCTGCTGACCGAGCTGCCGCTCCAGGTCGATGGTCGGGTTGATATTATTCATGGTATTATTTGTTTATCTGTTTGAAAAAGTGCTTGTTCTATTCCACAACCTCATATTTGTCGAAGCCGCGGGAGTCCTCTCCGAACCAACTGTCGAGGGTGGCGTTGACCTGCTGTTCAATCTCGGGGGTGACGGACGACTTTAAGCATTTGTAAGCAGTGATGAGGGTGATGGCGTTGTCGACGATGCCCAGCGGGCCGAACTTCTTGCGCGAAAGCAGGTCTGTAGGTAGCAGTTGGTAGCCTAATGCCGCCACGATGACGGCCTTATCTTCCATGTTTGTCGAGGGGTTTTTCAGCACGTAATACAGCTCCAGCATTATCTTGGTGGTGCCGCGCCCCAGTTTCGTTGTGCTTTTCTTGATGACGGTCAGGATGTTCTCCATCCCACCCAATTTGTTGAGTATATCTTCCATAGTTCAAATCGTTTTACATACAGAGAGTCTGTCTCTCGTCCGAATCTATCAGGGTGCACAACTTTTTGTCCAGTCAATCTTCCATCGGTGTAGCCTCCTTCTTCCTATACTTCACACTCCTCTTAGCCATACTCTAGCCATACTCATGAGTAAGCTTAGAAGCAGGGTAGAAGCTGCCTGAATACAGGGTAGAAGCAGCCTAGAAGCAGTTTGGCTGTTGTATGGATGAATTGGCTGGATTGTCTCTAAAAAAGAAATCTGTGCCTAATGCATACTTTTTTTATCCACTTTTTGTCGATAACAAGAATCAGTCCTGATGTCCTCCTTTTTTTTCATTATCCTCTGGTTGTCCCCCCATCACCTTTTGGTAATGATAATTGCTTGATTCCTATCCGTATCTTGATACCTTCCGAGCCACTAAGTTCAGAATTCAAATCATTTATCTTGACATCAAACAAATCATTCTGCCCCGCCTTGTAAAAAGGAACTATCATTTTCGAGTCTACTGCCGAAAGGTATCCGACCATATGATCAGAATCCTTTATTTTAACTCTCATTCTATCTGGTATGTCGGGATGATCATTCCCAACACATTCAAGTTCAACCTCAGCAGTTTTATCCAGAGGGTCTCCTCCATCAATAGTGAATTGGTCTTTACCTTTAACTATTTGGACATCATGATCACCTTTTGGATCTTCTAATTGGCAATACATAAACAAAGTACTCATTTGTTCTTTTTTTTGAATATTATTTTTATTATCTTTTTCAGATTCTCTTTCAGAGCCAATCTCATCTTGTTAGTCTTTTTTTTACTTGACGGACAATTTTTTCACCCATGTTTATTTTGATTTATAGATATTCAGAATTTAAGAATCTCGAACGTAGGAATTCTTCTCTTCTTGATTGGTTCATCTTGTTTAGACCTTTAATATAGGCGCTATGGAGGTCATAGACTTGGGATACCCTGTATAGTCTTTCAAGATTTTCTCTTTGTCTCTCGACCACACCGCAGTTAAGAAGGAACCGGTCACAGGCAATATTGAACTGACAGGTATCGTTGTTCAAATCATCATTCAGGAAATGCAGAGAACTAATCATCTCTGTATATGCCTCACCTTCAGTGTTTGCCTCTTCTGACAGTTTGTAATATCTCAAGGCCATCTCAGCTGTATAGTTACTGAAAATCGTATTGATGGTAATATCGTCAATGTCGTGGCGAAGACGTTCATACAATCTGTCGCTACGCAAACCGAAACGTAAGAGTTCTTCCTTATTGTCGGGGATGGTCGTTATTATCTGGGCGCAAATATTCATGGCTCTTCGCAAATTTTTCTCTTTGTCTTTGTTTTCAGACCGTATGCCACTGGCAATACTGTGTATTATATCGTCAGCCTTTTTAGTGTCATAACGGTTATATTCTTTTTCACAATCATCATCATTATCATCACTAAACGACTTCTTCCAATAATAACAATTAAATGACACGTTCTCATCGCTATCCTTAACATCCTTTCGTCTTATAGGTATTGCAGCCTCTTGGTATTGATAAAGACTGTAAAGGAATTCATATTTACGGGCCCATTCCCAATAGAAGTTATACACAATGGCAATGAAGCTCTTTGAATATGAAGTGAGATGATTATGAGGTGTAAACACCTTAACCATATTGGAAATACAACTCAAAGTGTCCAGAATCAGATATTCAATCAAATCCAATCTGTCTTCCTTGTCGCAGCGTGTTCCAAACAGCACATAATCGATTCTGTTTTTGTCTTCACCGGATTTCAGATAATTGGCCAATTTTTCGTAGAAAGCGACATGAAACTCATCGGTATATCCACCTTTTTTGCGATCCACCATCGGGTTGCCATCCAGTAGGATATTCATTATATGGTCATTATATCGTACCTTTGTGTAATAGGCCAGAACTTCTTCATAGAAGGTCGTTTCGTTGCGCAATTTTGGCGCAATGAGCGGATATGTGTCACGAAGATGAGCCATATATTCGGTTTTATATTGCTCCTTCCTGTTCAAATCCTTTTCTTTTTTCGTCAAATACTTCATACCCTTTATCTTGATTTCAACAATTCTCAGCCAAGTGGCCCGAATGTCAGGATAGACAGACAGTTTTGTCAAATCGATATTGTCGCTCAATTCTTTGCTGTATATCCATTTGAGTTCATTGATTTCTGATATGTTGATATGATCGTACTTGTATCCAGTATAACGTGCAACTTGTCTAAACAGTTCGTCAGCCAGTGGATTGAATTTATCACCGTCGTTGCTTCCATACAACAAATATGTGATGGCCATGGTGTTGTCGTCGCCAAACAATGAATCTTTGGTTGGGTAGTAGCAAAGAACTTCAATGTAGTAAGTCAGGATAGTCGTTATCTTTTTGAGACAGCCTACAGCCTCGTTGTAATCAGCATTAATCAGGTAGAAGCGGTATGCATCCAAATAATACAGTAGACTTTTATCAATCCTGCTCAAAGGCTTCTCATTCCTCAGACTTGTTTCGAGGACGTCGATGGCAGTGTTGTTATTTTCATTTGATAACAATTTGGATATGGCAGCTATAATATTGGGATTAATACCATATTGTGGCACATATTCCTCACGTTCGTATTCTTTACCAGAGGCACAAGCGAACATGACGTTCCCAAAACCTTCAAGTGTTTGTGCCAATGTCCGTATACTGTTCGAATTTGTGTAAAGTAGGTTTTTCTTGAAAGAAGACTTCAGTATTCCCAAGGACTTTGTTTTGCCATTTTGCAAGATGTTCTTATCTTCGAACATATTGGCAGCAAGAATACGGATGCTTCGGGTATAGTATTTGCATGCGTAGCAAGCAGTACGGAGGTTGTGGTCTCGCATCTTGTGCCTATGGAAATCACAATAGTCAAGCGAGCCAAAGAAAAATATCTCTGACTTATTGGTTTGTACACGTCTTATATTATAATCCAGAAAACCGCTGACATTGATTTTCATAATTGTTATTCGCTGTTCCCTTTCGTTGTTGTCGCCATTTTTGTTGTATCTTGGTAATGAAGGATATAGCGGGCTGCCATTCTCCTTTAGCCAATCAAGTTTGTCCACATATTTTTCCCTCAACGCCTTGAAAAATTCCGATAAAGACTTTTGGTTAGGGTCTTCTGTATTATCGTCACATTCTTTTGTCCTATCCCTAAAATCCTTATACGAGAAATATGGCTCGTTCTTTTTGTCCTTGTCTGATGTGACAGACTCGCTGTTCAACCAGTTGAAGAAAAACTTAACGTCACGTTTTATTTCTATGGCATTACTGTCTTTGTGGTCACCATACATACAGTAATCGTCAAGATAAGCAAGCAGGTCGTAATCGCCATAATATACTGAAGCATATAAAGAGTCTTGGTTTTGGCTAATGATAGAAAGACTGTTTTTATAGTAGAGGATTTCAGCAAGTTTTCGGAAGAAATCGGCAGAAATAATGAATTTTTCTCGGATGTTCACACTCTTATGTATGGCTATAAACTCACCTTCCGCCACGTCAATGTTAGTTTGGGTAATGCCACTCATACCCATCTTTTCCAGAATGCTAAGTTTGGCAAGAATGGACTGATAGATGTAACGAATCTCTTCAAACAGAGTCAGTGTATTTACCTGTTTGGTTTTCTCGCGAGTAAGGTTTTTAGAGAAAGTGGAGATTACACCATCAACGTTTGTCGTATATTCATATTCTCCTTTACCATTGTACAAGCTGTTTTTAAATTGTTTTTTATAATTTTCGTCAAGTGGTTGACCTTTATCTTCTGGAGAGGGATAGACAAGTGTCTGGCGTTTTCCTCTCCAGTCATCAACGTATGTGTCGAGTACCGAAAGGCCATACGTACCTTCGTCAATCCATCTTTGACCAATAAGAGCATCAATCAGGTTGCAGTATATCTGATAAGCATTTGGATAGAGTTTGCGCATTTCGTAGGTCAGTCCTAATTTCAGCATACATCGCATCTTTGTCAGAAAACCCGACTGGTCTTCTTCATCTTTGGGGAGCGATTCGATGGCAGCGCGATATTCCAACGAGGCAGCGTAATAGTCTTCGTCCCAGTAGTGCAAGTCGCCCAGGTTGGAATGGATGCGCGAAATTATAGACTTGTATTTCACCTTGTTCATATCATCGCCATCGTCTTTGTCGGCAAGCCCTTTGTAGTAGTTGAGCAGACGTGTGTTGTGCTGGATTACAGACATCGACTCATCCAATGTGAAGTTGAAAATAGCAGATGCCTCGTCTGACAGCTTTGATATGACAGATATCTCTTCGGCTATACTCTTGTGGAATTTGTATTCATTTAAGCCGATAAGCACTGTTGAAATGTGGATTTGTGTCAGGTATTCCATCAGCGAAGTGACCGAGTCTCTCAATTCCGGGGCCTTGCTTGTCTTGAGCAGGTCTGGAATCTGTTCCATATTTCGCCATGAGAAACTGCGGCTATGGTGCTTATAAATATGGTCGATGATAAACGATAGAGATACGAGAAAACGGTCTCCATAGTTGCTGAGGTCGTTTGTGATGGTGCCCATTATTGGATTAGCCAGATAGTACACAAAGTTTATCGTTCTTTGCTGGGTAGCATCAAAATATAGAACATTTTGGTTTTCAACGTTGTTGCCATCATTCTTTCCCACTTCGCATATATCTTGCCAATCATTCATTGGAAGGCAATCCGAAGCTTTCCTTATGTATTTCTCAAAATAGAGGTATATCTTCTTGGGCGAACCGTTACTGATATGCGTAAGGTATGCGGCATAGGTATGCAGGAATCCAATCACAAAGGTTGCTTCACGGCAATCAATTTTGCATTCCTTTACGAGATATTCGTAATACCATTTTAAGGATGGCTTTTCCTGTTTAAGGATGTGGTTTACTGTAGCATTCTTGTATTCTTGATCTTCCATCCATTTGCGAGGGATCAGCCTGTTGGCGATATACCATTCCGACATGGATCTTACGTCAGTCTGTCCGCCTTCTGGAGTCAGGAAACTATCAACATTAAGGACACCCGTGAAGATGCTACTGATGGCAAAATCCCTGTCGCTGAGGTCTGCAAGGTATGCATCATAGAGTTCCCGACCTGATATGAAAACGAATTTTGCTTTAGCTGTGTTGACAAACAGCTTGATATTTGCGAGCAATTTCAACACATTGCGACGACGTTCACGCGAGTCCATGCCATCTGGGAATCCCTTCACAGAATCTGTAAACTCCGGCATTTCGTCACTCTGCGGTTTCTCGACGAGTGCAGGGTCTATCTTATCCATCTCGTCGAAGACAATCAGAAATTGAGCCTTATATTTACTAGTACAGTTTTCTGCAATATCGTTGATGATGTCCGCCAATTCCGTTTCAATTTCACGAATATTGGCTATCGGCATTGTCTTGCGTCTCCTCCGGCCAAAGAGATTGATGGATAGCCAGCTTTTGTCCATACTCTGGCCTCCGCCCGACTCCTCGTCGGTTGTGGCAACAATCCGATCAGCCAAAGTGTCTAACCTTTTGATGGCACGTGCTGGAGTTCCCCATAGTGGCAATATGCGTACTACAAAATACAGCAACTTCTTCATAATGAAGAATATCGCGGTATATAACACAAACAGGCAAATGGGAGGGAAATCATGATATAGGTTTCCACAAAACTGGATTGTGTTGAATGCAGTGCGGGAGAACCAGTTGTCATCAATCAATTCCGGTTTCGTGTTTGTAGGATTAATGACATCATAATATGAGATGTAGGGGTAATAATACTTAGTGTTGTAAATACGTTCAGCCTGTTCAATGTGACCAACAATTGTTTTTGACACCAACCCCTTAATACAAAATGTCAGAATGATACTCGACAGGCATAAAAGAGACACTGTCAAAACTCTATAACAACAACGCGGCTGTATGCTTTTAACGTACTCTTTGTATTTATCCCTGATATTCGTTGCAATCAGACCAAGGATATCTCTTTCCTTAAGGACCTCGTGACCAAGATTCACAGTAATCTTGATGTTGGAATATTCCTGAGTGGTTTCATCTATTCGGTTGCCCCGTATAAGTTTATCAAGAAGCGGGTGCCTATTAACCGCATTTCTTTTGTATTCATCTTGGAGTTTTTTCTTTAATTGATTATCCTTTATCTTTTCGAAAGACGGATTCTTAAATTTCTTCCTTTCTTCGTTTATTGATTTCCTGTTGTTCCTTTTACATAACCAAATGACCACAACAATGATCAGTACTACTACTACTACTGCACATATTACATATAGCCATATCGGCTTAATTTCTATACACCCCAATTTCAATCCACACCAATTTTTTATGCAGTCGAGTACACTATTCAGCATATTTTTTATACACTTCCATATCTCATGGCAAAATATAGTGATTAGTCCTCCTAAAACAACAATGAAGAAAAATAAGAATTCAAATAATTTCTCAACCTTTTGATCAATTCTTCTCGTCAGCCTTTTCACCGTACGATCCACTATGGTAGTCTTCCCCATCCCACGGAAACCGGTGACAAGATACGATCCCCGCCCTGATTTCGAAAGCCAATCAAAGAGACGCTGCGAAACGCGTTCACGACCCACAAAGTTCAAATCCCCATTATCCTCGCTTTCTCTATCGCCCGTCTTATCCCCGTCTTCATTCGTGGGTAAGAAAATCTTTATGTCCCTTATTTGCGAAGAGAATCTCTCTCCATACCTGTTTGTCGGAATTTTATTGTCGTATCTGTTATCGTCTTTTGCCATAGAGTAACAATAATGTTGAAGATTGGATAATGCGTATAAAGGAAATAATTATTTAATCATTGCTCGTGCTTTCTAAAATGTTGTAATACAATTGTTAAACCATTGGCAAATCTGTATTTCTTTTATTTTAGATAATATTACACGCCTATTGTTTATATCCGAGGCATTTACCCTTTCCTGTATTAATAGATAGGAAACTTATCTCACATAAAACAAAGTCAGTAAGGTTATATTGAGGAAATAATTCCTTTATCCATTTCGATTCTCCATCATAATCAGACTCGTAATTTGATAATTCACCCGAGAAGTCATTGGGAGGAATATTGATTTTTAATTCCTGAGTTTCTAAATACTTGATAAAGTCTTCAAAAAAAATGTTGATAATGGAATCTTCGCTATAACATGCTGGAACAAAATCCTTAATATGAGATTCCCTTGACCACCAATAAAGAGAAACTAACTTTGTCAGCCAACCATTCTTTTTTTGAATTTGAAACAATCTTTCACCTACAGGATCTGTTGATTTCAATGTCTTTTCCATACCACTGACAATTTCTGAAATGAAATCTTTCCATTTTTCTACCGATGATTCTTTTATACTATTTAAACTATCATTCAGTAATGTTTTTAAAGTGTAAAGTTTACTATTCATTAAATCCTGTTTAAAAACTTCATCCAAAGAGTATACTTTATTTTTTACATCTTCCAACGACGATGCCGTCTCATCAAACTTTCCATTAATATCTTTTATAAACTTTTCAATTTGTTCAACATTAGCTTGCTCGGCTGAAATCAAAGAAGTGATTCTAATTATTACATCTTCCAACGACGATGCCTTCTCTTTATACTCCGGTGACACTGCTATCTCATCAAACTTTTTATTAAAGGCATCTATAAAACTATTAATTTCTTTATCTTTAGCTTGCTCGGCTGAATTCAAGGAATCGATTCTCGTTATTACATCGTCTAATGTTAATGCCCTCTCTTCAAACTTTTTATTTGCTCCTGATAGAAAATTAGCTATTTGGGATTTTGCAGATTGCTCATCCATCTCCAAATTAGTAATTTTACCTTGCATTTTTTGATTTTCTTCTAAAAGCAAGTCTAATATTTTTTTTAGCAGAGAAGCGCTTTGATCTTTGTCGACATCAATAATATTTATTTTCATTTCTGTTTCTATTTAAGTGTTGTAATAAATGGCCACATACTTCTCCTATAAAGAATATTATCTTCAACATTCTCTAAAAGCTTTCTATCAGTAAGGATTTCTGTTCCGATTTTTCTTTCAATGATTATATTTTCTTTAGATATTTTTAATACAATCTGAATGGGATCTGAATTATATACCTTTTTTTTAAACAGCAAATTAACAAAAGCCCATTCTAAATCATCTTGAGAAGTTGATTCAGTTTGGTACATTTTTCGATATATCCTTTTCAAATTATTCTCGTCTAAGCAGGTTTGGATATAATACATTTTTTTACCTGGCAAATGATTTGTAATCGTCTCCTCTGCATAGAACTCTTTGCAATATGTTCCATTTATTTTTTCAACTCCATCCCAATTGTCTTTCAATGGTTCTATTAAATAACGAACTACAACATCGTATGTGTTATCTGGCAGTTTTCCCCAATATACGACAGCTATTTTTGAATAAAGATTCTTGTTTTCAATTCTAAATGGGCCTTTCGTGTTAAAATAACTCTGATACTTTATTGCACCTATGGCGACACATGTTTTCATATGATCGCCACAATTATTAGTTGGTTTTAGCCTATCTTCTTTAACGTTCTCTCCACTTATTTCATTTAACACATTCACCACTTCTTTCTTTAGAGGAACGAATTGACTTCCCCTTCCTGAAAAAACCACTGTATGAATTTTTTTGTCGGTAGGAATAAGAGATTTCAAGGCGGTTTCGCTACAAACTTTAATATACTCTTTTATAGAGTTATCAAACACATCATTATATCTCTTCTCTTTTAGTTCATCTTTTTTCCAAAAAGACTCTTGATGCTCTACCAACCATCTTGGATTTATATCCCCTATGGTTCGATCATCTGAATAATTCTTCTTTATATCTGATATTATTTCTTTAACAGCATTATGTTTATTTTCCATATCCGGCTTTACCCATCCGTCGTCTAATAAGGTCTTAAAGATTATATAATCCAAATAATTGCCAGCCAAAGGAATTCCTATTTTATTAACAATAGAAGCTGTTATTCCATCGTTTTCATTTTTTTTAAAACTAACATAACTCAAATCCAAAGTGCCAGCCCCCATGTCATAGAAAATTACATTCTCCTCATCTCTAACCTTCCGATTGGCATCCAAAAAACCATGATCAAATAATATTTTTTGATTAAAATAATAAGCAGCAACGGCATCTGATTCAGGAACAAAAATGATTTGACCTTTTATATTAAGACCTAATTCTTGTACCATGATTTCTTTTATTCCGTCTAAATGTTCAAGTGTATATGTATTTGGATAGGTTATGATAAGTTTTTTTATGTTGCCTATCTCCTTTTTACATCTTGTAAAAATTTCTTTATAAAGCGAGGCTATTAATTTAGATATAGCTTCCTCATTCCCTGATTTCTCAGTTAATTTTAAATTAAGACTTTCCCCTTCAAAGCTAAAGAGTTTAATGTTTTTTTCCAAATCATTATCATTGTAAAACTGTGATAAAAAGGGTATTCTCTCTTGTCCAATTATAAATTTTGAGGGAACTAATCGAAAATGTTTCTTTTTGGTATTGTTTAGGTAGTATTCATCTGCGGCGGGAGCTAATACAATGGAACTTTCGTTGTTATCAGCTATAATCATTATATGCGAAGATAAGATTTCTTTATCCTTTTCAATTGGATTTTTTTCATCGTCGAGTATGATGCATTCCGGTTCATCTTCACTTTCCCTTGCAACCACGATTCCAGTTGTCCCTAAGTCTAAAGAATAGACATCATCTATATATTGCATGAATAAATCTAGAGTTGCAATATACTGAACACTTTTTGCAGATGAAGCACCTGTATTTCCAACTTTTTCAAATTCTTCATTATCCGAAGGCATCAATTCCAATTTCAGTACGGGATTTTTTCCATCAGACACACTCTTCCATTGATGATAATCTATATACAAAGGAATACTAACATCGTCTTCTCCATTAAGAATTTTTACGTCAAAGGAATCTTTATCTGTTGGTTTTTTATAGAATACATCTTTGTCCCCAACAGTAATGGTGATTGTTTTTACTTTAAGTCTCAAACCATAATCACTATAAGGCACCTTTTCTAAATTCTGGAAAACTAATTCACCTATGGAAATGGCTTCAATATCTTCTCCTTGAGATAGAATCTCTATAGGCACAGTCGTGTTTGAATTCATCTGAAGACGGACTTCTTCCTTTGGAGTTCGGAAAACAACCTTTAATTTAGGCTTGGCCTCTATCGGACGCAATATTACTTGTTTTGGGATTAATTTCTTGGTTTTCCCGTTTTCGTTTACTTTGTAATTAATTGGTTCGCTTGGATTATTATCACCTTGAATAGTGGATAAGAAATTCAAAGTTTGTTCTTGAAATATATTCTTGGTGCTTTCATTAATACCTTCTATTTTATCTATATGTAGGTAGTATATAATTTTTGTTCCAGGAGTAATAGGTGCTTTGGGCAAAAGCTTATCCTTGCAAAAACTAAAAGGCGATTCAACCATCAGAAACTGATTAGAGTCCCAAATAGTATTCGTATCATTTTCAGCAATCTCTCTGAATTCCAATTCCATGATTGGAATGACGCGTTCATCCTTCAACCCAGGGAAGTCCACTCTTTCTTTGAAATAATTACATTTTTTCACATATAATTGGGGTCTAAGTACGGGAACCTTTATGACTCCATCTTGGTTACGATAATTCCAAGTGCATGAGATGGATGTATTCTTGTCAGAAATATCAATATCAATAGGATTAATTTTCTTGTCTCCATTGAAGATGATATCAGCCTCAAGACTATCAGGAAAACTAAGCTGTTTATTATCAACGATAGAACCTAATTTAAATATACCATTCTCAAATGATATTTGAGACAGGTCTATTGGTGAACAGTCTTTTGAACAGTCCTTCGCAAATCCAATACGGCATTTGGCGAATACTTCCCCACTATGATATTCTTTACCAACGATTAAAGGTGAGATGTTCTCTGCGACTTTCTCTATAAATATCTTCGGAGCTGGTCTTTCCATTACGTAGATACTATATGATTTAATAACCATTTCTGTTTCTATTGTTTTTACATATACCTGAGATTGTAACTTGATTGTTCTTGATATATCAATTAGATAACGGTATACGAAATTACCATCCACTAGCTCCTTCCCTATAAGTTTAAACAAAGGGGCTGATGCGGAATCGAATTGAACTTCGGAAATATGGATATGAGAGTCACATTTATTCTTGACAGTTAAGATGCATTCTACCGTATCACCGATATAAGTTTTTATTTCCGAAGGTGACCACAACAAATCAGGTTTATTACCTAGGGAAATATTTAATGACGGTAACTGGACTTGGCAACTATCCCGTCCTTCATCCAAATCAAATGAAAATGTAAATGGACATCTTGATAATGTAGATAATGTTGAATAATTTGCCCTGCTATTAACTGAGATTTTCCATATTTCTCCGTTTTTATCCACATTTTGAATGTCATAATAGTCGTAAAAGTTGTTTGGTTGGACTGAGACGAGTGTCGATATCTTAATTACGTTAGCCCGTGGGGATAGTTCATCTGTTCGTTCAAGTTTGACTGAGAATATTTCACGATTTGAATCGCCATACCGGTAGACTTTAACCAATTGCTTTACATTCGCAACATACGAATATGGTCTAGGGGAGAAAGTGAAACTAATGAAATTATAGTCCATGCCATTAATTGCAAAGCAAATCTTTTTCGTTTCCTTTTCAGTAATAGGATGCTTGTATCCGACATATTTTAAGGGTATCTCGCAACCTGATAAAGGTGATTTGAAAGTATTGCCATCATCAACTGTAGTAAATCCTTCGCCATTCAACAACTTAAACGAAATACTTAATTGATTTTCCTTAATCATCCATGATTCAACGCCTTCTTTTTTCTCAATAATTAAAGAACATAATTTTCCTTTTGTTCCCCATATGCCACAATTGTTAGAGATTCTTACGTTATAATCACTTGTGGAAATCGACCGCTGTGGATATTCTATTTTAACATTTTTAATGATTTTTATTTTTCCAGCGTATCTGATTCTAATATCGAACATTCTATCCTTTGCAGTCATATTGATTTGGCTCCAGTTAATTCTAACTTCCCATCTGTCAGAAGCCACTTTGATTATTTGTAATGCCTTTCTTATGCGTACATCACTACAAATAATATCAATATTCTTTTCATCAAAAAAAGGTGATATAATTGATCTTGTCCATAAAGATTCTTTATGGAACGATAGTATCACATTATTTTGGTTATAAATCATGTTTCTTTGCATCTCTGGTCATAATTGAAAAGTGAGCAAATTCTGTCGTTGTTTCTGTAATTCCAGAAGTCTATTTTGGTTTTTGCATTCTGCCTCAATTTTTTCGTCAACGATACCAGCCTTAGTCAAATTATGGACAAAGTCATGTGGACACGCATATCTGAATAATTCAATAAGTTCCTCTGAGAATCTCACGGAGTCCTCAATGTCAGTCCACAGATGCTGACACAGATCAGTTTTCCATTTATACTCTTCTGATCTCTTTAACTTGTAACGGGTAGGTATGTCGTAAACCATATAAGCTTCTTGAATTGCTCTGATTAAATCTTTCTCATCAACTGCCACATCATTATAAGATTTCTTATTAATAGACGCATCGCTTTGTAAATCAAAATAGTGCTTTAAAATCACATAAGATGGTGGAGGCAGAATTGGAGTTGCCGAAGGTATTGTAGCAGACAAATTATACGGAATACTCCAATGCTCCAGTCTTGTGTTTTCTTTTTTCTCGTTTTTATCTGTTTTCTTTAATATGTCGCCATTATAACTTTTGTATATAATGTCCAATTTCAATGCATTCCATATGCTATTGAACAATTTGTCTTTAAATGTTTGAGAGCCTGGCATGTCCCTGTCAGGAGCAAATTTTCTATTCACATTATCTATTATCTCATGACTGATTAAGCTGGATGCATCATCAATATATGCACCAATATTGGTATAAGAACCTTTTATATCACCGCCATAAAGATATTTCTTCTTACCGATAGATTGTTTTATTCGATTGTATAACACTAAGAGTGCTTCATTCACTATTTCATTATTATTTTTCCCCTTTAGTGTAGATGGAAATTCAGAATCTCCTGTAATAATTTCAAAAATACCTTCCTTGACTTTCTGATCCTCTACCTCTGCGATTTTATAGCTTATTTGTTCCAAAGGTGAATTAATATCGTCATCTTCACTATTGGGGCTATTTACCTCATTAAAATCGTCATATTCGCTTGATATATTTGACGAATGACTTTCTTCGTTCTGTTTACATATACGTTGTTCTAAGAACGATAAAGGAACATTTGCTTCCTTTGCACTTGAAATAATGATATTTTCGACTTCGGGAATTCCAACTTCAAATATCCATTTTCCTATTGAATCTCGAATTATTTCGTCTTCATTGCGTGGGAGAATAGAATCATATGTATGTAGTTGCTTTACCAATTCTTCTTTCTTGTTTCTTATCTTGTCTTCAAATGATTCTCTTTCTTTTAATAAGTTTTCATCTGTCTGATTTGTTGTTTCAACAATTTTCTTCATCATATCATGAATGACATAGTCTACAAAATCTGACATACTATACGATTTTCCATCATTTACGGCACCTTCTTTAAGAACACCGGCATAAGCAGTATTGGCGATACCATTATCTTTTATTACTCGAAAAACTCCTTTAAAACAGTCTTTTTCAGAATTGTTGAACATATTGATTATTGCAAAATGTCTAAGGTCCAAATCCTTTAGATAATTACCATAATCATTCTTTGCATTTTTAAGCCTTACATAAAAACCCTCATCATGTTCTCCAACAGCAGGACAGCCTGCCATTTGTATTGAAAACACCGCATCACTGCTTCCTATAACAGAATACAATTCTTTCTCATACACATCACCTCCAGCTGCAACACTTGTTCCTTTGGTGTCGCACACTTCCATGTTTTCAAACATACCCCCATGTTTCAAATCTGCCAATATGTGAATTTCTGCAACTGCCATATACTTTTGACATTCAGGATTCTGCATGTAGTTATATTTCGGTAAGTCTTCTATCTCAATTCTTTTCCCTTTTTCGATGTCAAAATAATCTGTTTTCCCTTCTGCCTTACCTTCTTCAATATCAGAAAAGTCTGATTCAGCTTTGAAAATACTCTTTAAAGTACTCTTACAAGAATCATCTGTCTTGTCAATGGAACAGATTTCCTCATACAATTGTTTCTTGCTATGAGAATCTCTTAGGTCTTGATAAAGTTTATTCCAATCGCTATAGCGATATTTTAGTTCCAGTTTTTCAAAACAAACATTTACAGTATCAATGATACTCTGTGGATCCTTAAACACCACAAAAATATCAGGTTTTTTCGCATCGATTCCCTCTTTGTGGATGATGATAGACGTTGCCCCTGTCCAGTCTTCATTCTTACCATCTCCTTTAACAGAGATAACTTCTTCAGATAGTCCTGTGTAGGCTTTTATAAAACTACTTTTCCCTTGTGACCTAGAGCCAAAAGCCAAAATGCGAATTTTTTGATTAGCAAATCGTTCTTGAAGCTTTTTAAGATATAATTGATAATCTCTTACAGAATCGTTTAGTTCATTGCATAACTTTTCTATAGAAGATTTTTTCTCTGGATCTGACTCAAAACTCAAAGAATCTTTAATTGATTTAATGAAAGATTCAAGCTGCATTTTCTTTGCTGATAGGTTATTAACTTGATTCTCTAAATCAGCAGCTTTGTCTTTTCTGCGCTTACAGATTCTTTCAGCCTCTTTCTTAATTGCTAATTGAGTATTTAATCTTTCTTGCACAGTCATTTCTGTCTTTACAGACCATTTTTCAGGAGAAATAATTTCCATAACATTAATAAATTAATCAATTTTAAATTCTATTCCTAATCCAAACTTCCATCCATTTGCCTGTTTTGTCAGATTTCTCTCAACAGGGTCATCTTCGAATAACGAAGGTAGAAGGAAGTTGTAGCCGACGTTTGCCGTTAGATGCACATTGTTTTCTGTCCAAGGTATCGGTATATGCAGTATAATATTGGGGTTAAGAATCCATCCACTAGATGTACCATCTATAGAGTAGGATACATTGTTGGTTGAAACATATCTTTGACCATCACCCCACCAATAGCCAATTCCGCAAGACAGAGTAATGAAATTGAAATTTAACCCTGGTTCTGCTAAAACCCAAAATCCTTTTGGTGTAATGGTATAATTGGTGTCCCTATTAAAATAAGAATAGTAACTTGTTGTATCACCATTGATATTCACTATATAATATGAACTATCTATGGTTGATGACGTATAAGTATATGTTGATGAATTTGTGGCGAATCCCAACCCAAACCCGACAAACAGAATATGACGATGGGCTTGGAACGAGAACGACATAGGGAACTGCTTTGAATATCCATACGAAATGCCCCAGAAACCGTCATCTTCCCAATCATCCCATGAGTCCTTCCAAAAAGTACGATGATGGCTCGTTTGAGGAGTAGGAGGTGTGGGTTTCTTCTTAGACAAAAATATTTCCAACTCCTTCAATGTCTGAGCTTCGGCATTATTAAAACAGACTCCTATTGACATGATTATTAATAAACATAAAACAGCTTTAAAACTTTTCATGGCAGTTTCGATTATTTTTCATATAAGTTTTTATCTCTCAGTATACTCTTTGCGGTCGAATGCCCCAGGTTTGCAGCCCGTTCTATCCATTGCCAGCCAATTGTATTATTTTTATCATCCTTGACACGACTGTTATAACGGTATAACATTCCAAGATAGTAAGCCGCTTGTGCACGAATAATTTTGTCGTTAGATGGATCAGTTGCCACATCTTCCAATAATTTAATGGGATTATCAGACACTCCAGCCATAACACTTGCGTTTGCTGGATTAAGTAGTAAACATGCACGATTATATTTAGAATATGCAGAGTTGGATTTACCATACCAATAATAGGCAGAATCATTTATATTAAGACGCTCGTATTCGATACCAATACTATCATTAACTCCGGTAAAACTTGTTGCCATCTTGTATAAAACTATTCTTCTGCTTGTGCTGTTTTTGAATTCAATTTTACGTAGCATCGAAGCATACCAATATGCAGAAAGAGCATCTTTTTGGGCTATTCCTTTCTCAAAATATTCACGCGCAAGTATTGTGTTTCCCATAAAATAATAGCTTTCCCCAATATAAGCCAACGACTCTATCCTGACTCCTTGCAGTTCGGAAAACATCACAATGGCACGTTGTTTTGCAACGTCACCTTTGGTATAAAATGTGTTTTTTGCCCGATTGAATGCCGCATTTATAGAGTCATTCACCCTTTTAATATCACGATGTATTTCATCAGAATTCACAATGCCCTGAGCCCCCTCTAACTGTCTCAGTGCATCCGCGTATTTACGGTTTTGCAACGATTCCAATCCTGCATTACGGAGCGTCCTATATAAGTCTTGTTCTGGAGTCTGAGCAAAAACTGTTGCCATACTCAAAAGTAAAGCGAAAATTAAAAAAGATTTTTTCATTATTTGCTTTTTAACTGATTGATTATCTTCTGTATTTCTACATCGTTCTTATATTTTAGTGCTCTTTCAAAATACTTTATGGCAAGAATTCTGTCTTCTTCGTGACCATCCAAATAATATTTTTTATACGCATTCAGTCCTTTGATTTTGCACTTTTCAAATTCCGCATCAGTATTGTTTTGAGGTGAACGGACTTCGGATTGCTGTTGTGGACAATCTATGTGAATAGGCTGTTGTGACTGAGATGTGTAACCACTGCTTCTTGTTATTTGTGGTTTATGGACATTTCTGCTTTCCCGAATTGGTGTAATCTTTGTCATTGTATCTTGTGTTGGAGTTGCATTTTCATTCTCCATTTGTGATTGCTTTCTTATAGGAATTGGTGATGGTGGCGGTACACTATCCTTATTAGTATCGACAGAAATCTCTTCTCTTTGATTAACTGGAGGAATTTCTCTTTCTGTACATTTTTTTATTGATACCGTAATAAGTGTTACAGCGGTCAAAATAACTAATACCCTTAAGATTCTTTTTAACCAATACTTTACATTAATTCTTTTTACGTGTTCATATAATACAGTGTGGTTTTGTACTATTTTAAATCCACCAGATCCTAAATAATCGACCCAAACACCCTCATATGTATAACATTCATTTCCTAACACTAAAAATAGGAGTTTGCTACCTTGAGGAATGACGGCAATAATTTGACTATAAGTTTTATCATAAGTAGAGTTGACCATCCCTTTCAAAACGTTATTTGGGATATCGAATCGACCGCTGCTTTCAATACCAATAACAATCAGTGGCTCCTTATTGTCTGGATATTTAATAGTATTTACCATATAGCCTCAATGAAAGTTTGCTAAACACACATTAAATGATTATGTGAGATGCTAGTTTCTATCACCATGTAGCAATTAAGTGAATCTTTACAGCTCAATATCAATATATTCACACTTATTACCTTTATTTATTTTTATCATAGGTATTGTCTGTTGACGAACCTGTTATACTCCCCGCTGTCGATCCATTTGAGGAGTTCGGCAGAGCGCATGACGGTCCAGGGGTGGGAGTCGTCGGCAATGGAGAGGAGCTTGACGGCTTTGTTGAGGGCGTTGTAGTCGAGCATCTTGAAGTCGCGGGCCTGCTGGAGGAAGGTCTCCGTGCGGATGTTGCCGAACTCTTCCTTCGGGAGGCCGGACATCTTGATGAAGGCCTGGATCATGGCGTCCTGGTCCTGGCAGCAGAGGAGTCCGGCACGGTCGGCAGTGAACTCGCTCATACGATACCAATAATAGAGGGCATACTGGAGGCCTCCGGCAACGAGCGTGCCTCCGGGGATGCTGTCGATGAAGTAGTTGACGAGCTGCACCATCATGTGGTAGAGCATGTGGTTGCTCTTGACGTGGCCCACCTCGTGGCCGATGATGAACATCACCTCGTCATCGCTGCAAAGGTCTATCAATCCGGAGTTTAGGACGATAATCGGGTTCTCGGCACCTACGGTGAAGGCGTTGATGTCGTAGCCCCACTCGATGTAGAGGTCGGGCACCTGCTGCAGGTCGAGGATGCGGCAGGCCTCTTCGAGATAGCTGTAGATGCGGGGGTAGTTGTCGCGAGTGACTTTGAGGTTGCTGCCGGTGTACTGGACGGTGTAGATGCGCTCGACGGTGTTGGTGGTAATCCAGCTGAAGAACTTGG